>OKXW01000468.1_pt1 | contig 9368 bp, 7 predicted proteins | sample 1608981 | NCBI WGS metagenome assembly OKXW01 (sample SAMN02675044, study PRJEB24791) | human gut metagenome, SKBSTL002 | isolation source: stool | host: Homo sapiens | place: USA | reverse complement strand
GAGTTCAGACGTGTGCTCTTCCGATCTGCATTGTTTCGGCAAGTGCAGGATCAACGATAGCAACATCAGGTGTGATATTAAAGTCAGCAAGCGGATATTTGATACCCTTTGCATAGTCTGTGATAACTGAGAAAGCCGTAACTTCTGTTGCAGTACCCGATGTTGACGGGATAGCGCAGAATTTAGCCTTTGTACGAAGTGTCGGGAAACTGAACGGAGTGATGATTTCCTCAAAGGTTGTGTTGGGATACTCATAGAATACCCACATAGCCTTTGCGGCATCAATCGGAGAACCGCCGCCCATTGCAACAATCCAATCGGGTTCAAATTCACGCATAACAGCGGCACCCTTCATAACTGTTTCAACAGATGGGTCAGGCTCTACGCCCTCGATAAGCTTAACCTCCATACCTGCTTCTTTAAGATAGTCAACAGCCTTGTCAAGAAAACCGAAACGCTTCATTGAACCGCCGCCGACAACTACAACAGCCTTTTTGCCGGATAAATTTTTAAGACTTGAGAGAGCATCCTCACCATGATAGAGATCTCTCGGTAAAGTAAATCTGTACATTTTAATTACCTCCTGAAAGGATATTTTGTCAACTTCTCCTTGACTACCGTAATTATAACACCGAAGATTTATAAAGTAAATACCTTTTTTGAAAATAATGTGTGTTTATTTTGTGAAATTTTCACTATAGTTCTTTATTGGAATTTATATTGAGAAATATGCTCAGTTACAGCCCGTAAATGTTGTCATCTCCCTTGGCATATTTCTTAACAGCCTCCATAAAAAGCTTTGCAGCAGGATTTGAAATATTCTTTCCCCATGCCATAACATAGGCTATGCTTGTGTCCGCATCATCAATAAGGTATGAATCGGTGTATTCGTCAGAAGTGTATGCGGCAACCGAGGTTGGTACGACAGACACGCCGATTCCCGATGACGATGACACATATATGGAAACAAGATCGTCAAATGAATTACTGATTTTAGGAGTCATGTGAAATGTGCGAAACAAGTCCATAATTTCCATATACACAATCGGTGCAACCGATTCCGAAAGTACCAGAATACTTTCGTCAGCCAATTCGGAAAGCTTAACACTTTTTCTTCCGCTGAATTTTGAATTTTTCGCTGTTACAACGGACAAAGTTTCATTATGTGTAATGATTGATTCAATACCTGAGCTTTCGGGAACCATATCTCTCGGCATAAAGCAGAAGTCGTATTCACCGCCTGTGATTGCAAGCGTGCGGTCAGCCTCGTCAAGCTGTCGCACATCAATTGTAATTCCCGGATATTTTTCCGCAAAGTCGGCTATACATTTTGTCGGGAACGAAAGCGAGGTAACATCACAGCCGAGCGTAATTTTACCCTGACCTCCGTCATGCATCTGCTTGATAACGGTTTTGGCTTTCTTTAAAGTTTCAACAATTTCAATCGCATAGGGCAAAAGCGCCTTGCCCTCGCTTGTTATGATAACATCACGGTGAGAGCGTGTAAAAAGCTGAACCCCAAATTCCTTTTCAAGGTCGCTTACATATCTGCTGACGGTTGACTGAGAAACATAGTTCCGCCTTGCCGCCTCTGAAAAGTTGAGCGTCTGAGCCACAGTTATAAAGCAATTGAGCTGATTTATATCCATAATAACCTCCGTTTTGACAATTTTCCGCAGTATTTTGTCGGTTTTTTTCAATATTATGCAAAACTGTAATTTTAAGACTGCCAAATCGTCATTTTTGCATAATCAACGGTATTGAATAATTTTTCCATATTTGGTACAATTCAAGTATAGCATAATAATATGCAAAATGTAAATAACTTATTTTAAAACAAGGAGCTTAACGAATGAAGAAAATAGTTGTAACCGGTATGGGTGCGGTAACACCTGTCGGCATCGGTGTTGAAAACTACTGGAATAATATCACGGCAGGTGCATCGGGCATTGACACAATTAAGACTTTTGATCCGTCTGAACTCGCTGTTCAGATTGCCGGCGAAGTAAAGGACTTTAATCCGTCAGACTATCTTCCAAAGGATTTAATCAGAAAAACAGATCCGTTTATGCAATACGCTTATATTGCGGCTGAGGAAGCCATGAAACAGAGCGGAATCAAGATTGAACCCGAAAGAACGGGTATTGTTATGGGTACTGCAATGGCAGGTATTGCAACAATCGCATATACTCAGGAGGCACTCACAGGCGCATCACACAAAAAGGTAGGTCCTCGTTTTATTCCCAAAATTCTCGGAAACATTGCCGCCGCAAATATCGCAATCGACTACAATATTCAGGGACCGAGCTTTACGGTAAGCACAGCTTGTTCGTCAGGCGGTGACGCAATCAACACAGCTTGTATGTGTATGCAGAGCGGCAAGGCTGATATTATGCTCGCAGTAGGAGCAGAGTCCGTTCTCTGTCCTCTTGTAATTTATTCGCTTGCCAACGCAAAAGCTCTTTCAAGAAGAAACGATTCACCAAGCACTGCAAGCCGTCCGTTTGATGTTACCCGTGACGGTTTTGTAATAGGTGAAGGCGGCGGTGCACTAGTTCTTGAAACAGAGGAACACGCTCTTGCAAGAGGTGCAAAGATTTATGCAGAAATCAGAGGTTGCGGCAACACGGATGACGCTTATCATGTAACTGCTCCGCATCCCGAAGGACGAGGTGCAATCGCTTGTATGAAACAGGCTATTGCAGAGGCAGGAATCAATCCTTCCGACATCGGCTACATCAATGCTCACGGTACTGCAACAAACAAGGGTGACACAGTTGAAACATCTTCAATCAAGAAGGTTTTCGGCAACACTCTCCCCTATGTAAGCTCAACAAAGGGCGCAACAGGTCATATGATGGGCGCAGGCGGTATTACAGAAACAATTACCTGTGTCAAGGCTATTGAAACAGGCACAGTTCCGCCTACAATCAATCTCAACGAGGTTGATCCCGAATGTGCCGGCATTGACTTTGTTGCAAATACCGCAAAGAAAGCCGAAATCAACTTTGCCATGTCAAACGCATTCGGATTCGGCGGTCAGAACTCAAGTATTATCGTAGGCAAATACGGCAAATAATCTGCCGACAAAACAACATACAAGCAACACACATATGTGTGTATAGAATAATGTACACCCATACATAATAGGACAGGGGGATATTATGAATTTAACATATGATTCACAGATGTTCAGAGAAACATTTGAAAGTGAATTTACATGGCTTAACGGCTTTATGAGAAATGTAAGACGCTTTTCGGATAAGCCTGCCGCAATTGATCCTCAGAGCGGCAGAACATGGAGCTACAAAGAGCTTAATGCCGATGCAAACAGATTTGCAAACGCTATGAAAAAAGACGGCGTCAAGAAAAACGACATCGTGTTTATGCAGCTTTACAACTCACCGCAGTTTTTGTTCGGTTACATTGCGCCGCAGAAACTCGGTGCAATCTCAAATCCCGCTAACTTTAACCTATCACCGGGCGAAACCGCTGAAATTATGGGACACAACAAGCCTGTTGTTTATGTTTATGATGCAGACATTATGCAAACAGCCGTACAGGCTCTTGAAATCTGCGAGCATAAGCCAAAATTGATTCTCTGCGTTAATAATTCCAAAAAGGAAGTAACTCTTCCCGAAGGACACATTTTCTTTGACGATTACATCAAGGACAGCAGTTACGAAAATCCGCCTGTTGACTATGCGCCGCATATTTATGACGAGGTTTTAAGACTTCAGACCTCAGGTACAACAGGCACTCCAAAGGGCGTTCCGCTTAACGCAATCAACGAAGTTCTTTCGGCTCACGATGTAATTATGCACTTTCCGCTCTCACCCGTTGACATTACGATGAATATGACGCCGTGGTTTCACCGTGGCGGTATTCATTCGGGCGGTCCTACACCTACCCTTTATGCAGGTGCGTGTCTTGTGATTATGAGAACATTCAACCCGAGAAGCTGCATGGACTTTATCGAAAAATACGGCATTACATTCATCACAGGTGTTCCGTCAACTCTTGAGATGCTTGCAAACCGTCAGGAAAAACATCAGAAAGACCTTTCTTCGCTCAAGGGCATTATTACCATGGGCAGTCCGCTTGAAAAAGCCGCTTGCATTCGCTATCAGGAGCTTCTCTCCCCCAACATTTTTAACGGCTACGGCACAACGGAATCTTTCTGGAATACATTTCTTCGTCCGTATGACCTTCCTGAAATGGCAGGTTCGGCAGGCAGATCATGCACAGATGATGAGGTAAGACTTGTAAATGTTTATGACGACAGAAAAGCAGAGCCCGATGACACAGTCCCCTGCGATAACAAAACAGAGGGAGAAATCATCATCAAATGTCCGAACAAAACTACCTACTGCTATGTAAATAACGAAAAGGCTACAAAAGACAAGTTCTACAAGGGTTGGATGTACACAGGCGACATCGGCACTTGGAACAGCGAGCAGTTTGTTACAATTGCAGGCAGAAAAGATGATATGATTATCAGCAAGGGTGAAAATATTTATCCTGCAAGAATTGAGGAAATTCTCAACTCACACCCGAAGGTTCAGGAATGTATCGTAACAGGTGTTCCCGATTCAACAAGAGGCGAGTGCGTTGCGGCATATGTAATCAAGGCCGACGAAAGCCTTACGGTTGCAGAGCTTATTGACTTCTGCGACAGCTCACCGAATATTTCAAAATATCAGGCTCCGAGATATTACCGTTTTGTCAACGATCTTCCACAAACCGCTACAGGCAAGAAACAGCATTTTGTAATAAAAAAACAGGCAGCAGAGGACCTTAAAAACGGTTTGTTGCTTAAAAAATAATTACGGATTTTCCGTATATATGTAATGGAGAAAATATGACCGAGAAATTATACAAATCAAAGGTTTCATACTATGAAACAGACTGTATGAACATTGTTCATCACTCAAATTATATCAGATATTTTGAAGATGCAAGAATCCAGTATATGCACGACATCGGTTGTGATGTTGCCGAAATGCAGTCAAAAGGATTGTATATTCCAAATGTTGACGCATATGCCCGTTACAAAAAGCCGCTTAAATTCGGCGATGAGTTTTCCGTTGAAGTAAGCCTTGTATTTTTTACGGGTTCAAGAATGATTTTTGACTATAAAATCTTCAACAATATAAACGGAGAACTTTCTGCAACAGGCAGAACAACACACTGTTTTGCAACTCCCGAGCTAAAGCCGATAAGTATAAAGCATTCAAATCCCGATTATTACAATCGGCTTCGTGACAACACTGTCAGCCCGGAAGATATTACAATAAGAAGATAAACAATTTTACAAGCAAAAAGTGCGTACCGAAATTCGGTACGCACTTTTTTGATATAGGAAAATAGGAAAATATCAGTCGTCAAAGTTGGGGGTCTGAATTGCATCGTAGCCTGTTTCTCCCGTACGGATTTTAACCGCCTGTTTAAGGTAGTAGGTAAATATTTTACCGTCACCCGGGTTGCCCGTAAAGGCTGTTTTTCTGATTGCCTCAATTGTTTTTCTCTCCCATTCTTCGGAAGAAACAACAATTTCAAACTTGATTTTCGGCAAAACCTGAACATCAACCTTCTGTCCTCTTACATACTCCGACATACCTCGCTGAATTCCGCAACCGACAACCTGATACGCTGTAATTCCGTTTACGCCGATATCCGTGAGAGCCTTTTTGACATCTACAAACATTTCTTCACGAACAACGGCCTCTATTTTTATAAGCTGAATATCGTTATTGTTTTCCATACTTTAAAACCTCCGTTAGTTGTCAAGACCGTTAAATGACGGATAAGCAGCTTCACCGTGCTGTGAAACATCAAGTCCCATAAGCTCATCTCTGAGGTCAACCCTGATTTTGCCTGTAAGAAGTCTTGTGATGCCGTAGCAGATGAGTGTTCCGACAACCGCAATTACAATTGTGATGCCGATACCTGCCGCCTGAGCACCGAACTGTGCAAACTCACCGTACACAAGACCGTTACCTGCACTGCTGTTGATTGCCGTGCATGAGAACACACCTGTGAGAAGTCCGCCCCAGATACCGCCTGTACCGTGACAGCTGAATGCGTCAAGCGCATCGTCAAAGCCGAATTTTTTCTTGCCGTATGAAATCATAATATAGCAAACGGGGCTTGTTGTCAAACCGATAATAACTGCCGCCCACATTGGAACAAAGCCGGCACCGGGCGTGATACCTACAAGACCTGCAACCATACCCGTGCTTGCGCCGATAAGCGTAGGCTTTTTGTTCTTGATAACATCGCAGAGCATCCACGAGAGCATTGCGGCTGCGGCTGAAACACCCGTTGTCATAAATGCGTGAGCCGCAAGACCGTCGGCGGCAAGTGCAGATCCTGCGTTAAAGCCGAACCAACCGAACATAAGGAGCGACGCACCGAGTACAACTGTCGGGATATTGTGAATTCTGTAAATTGAATGTTCATAATCGTGACGCTTGCCGAGGAGTATGCAAAGTACAAGTGCCGAAACACCTGAACTGATATGTACAACATCGCCGCCTGCAAAGTCGAGAGCACCGATACCGTCTGCACCTAAAAGTCCTCCCTGTCCCCACACCATGTGAGCGAGCGGATAATAAACGATAAGCGACCAGAAAATTGTGAAAACGAAAATTGACTTAAACTTCATTCTGCCTGCAACCGCACCCGTAATAAGAGCAGGGGTGATTACGGCAAACATCATCTGGAACGCTGAGAATACCATATTCGGAATTGACGCGCCATCCGTGTAACCCTCCGTGAGTGAAACACCCTCAAGACCGAGCCAACGGAAATCACCGATAAAAGCATTTCCCGAAGGAGCGAACGAAAGCGAATAACCGAAAAGCACCCACATAACAATTCCGATACCGATAATAAAAATTGATGTCATCATTGTATTTACAACATTTTTCTTGCGTACAAGACCGCCGTAGAACATTGCAAGACCCGGAGTCATTACAAATACGAAAGCCGCACAAAGCAGCACAAAGCCTATATTTCCTGAATCCATTTTTAACCTCCACATAAACCGTTTTTGCCGAAGCAAAAAAATAAAGCTCACAATGTTTTATCCGATTTTGCAAGTTTTAAAAAATTTGTTGCAAAATCAGAAGAAACCAAAGTGAACTTCCTTGTCCTTTTTATATTCAGTTTTCCGAAAACTTCGTAAGACCTTTGCCTTACTGTCTTGAATTATAAAGCCTAATCAACCGATTGTCAATACTTTTTTGAATATTTTTTAAAGTTTTTTGCTGTTTTTTAAATTACAGTTTACAATAACAGGTCAAAAATCTAAGCTACGGCACAAATTTAATTTTTGCAAGTTTATTTAATTTTCTTGCAAATTATTTTTTTGATTACAGCATATTCTTTGTAGCGTTTGTAGCGGCGAACCTCGTTCGTCGCTACATTAAATTGTGCAAACAGCTACTATACTACGCTCGGGCATAATATGTTTTTTATATTGCAAACCATCTTCCCGACCGCAATTTTCCTTTTTCAATTTTCAATTTTTCATTTAATGAACCTATCTACACGAATCAGGTACGGCGGCTTGCCGTACCGGCGGATAATATCGTACCTACAAAATAAAAACTACGGTCAACATAGTCCTGTCAACCGTAGTTAAAATCAAGATATTTTATTTTGCAAAATCGGACGCTCTGCTTTCACGGATAATATTAACCTTAATCTGTCCGGGATATTCAAGCTCTTCTTCGATTTTTTTACAGATATCTCTTGCAAGCGGAATCATACGCTCATCATTTACAATTTCAGGCTTAACCATAACTCTAACCTCACGGCCTGCCTGAATTGCAAAGGTACGCTCAACACCGTCAAAAGAAGACGTAACCTCTTCAAGCTTCTGGAGTCGCTTAATGTAGTTTTCAACATTTTCTCTTCTTGCACCCGGTCTTGCGGCTGAAATAGCGTCTGCCGCCTGTACAAGACAGGCAACAATTGTTCTCGCCTCAACATCACCGTGGTGAGCGTGAATAGCGTGAATAACAGCGTCGCTTTCCTTATACTTTTTGGCAAGATCGACACCAATCTGAATATGTGTTCCCTCAACCTCATGGTCAATGGATTTACCGATATCGTGCAAAAGACCCGCACGCTTAGCAATTGTAGGATCAAGACCAAGCTCGCTCGCCATCATACCTGCAATGTATGAAACCTCAAGAGAGTGATCAAGTACATTCTGACCGTAGCTTGTACGGTAACGAAGTCTGCCGAGAAGCTTGACAAGCTCCGGATGAATGTTATGAACACCTGCGTCAAGCACGGCTCTCTCACCTGTACGCTTGATTTCGGATTCAACCTCTCTTCTTGCCTTTTCAACCATCTCCTCAATTCTTGCGGGATGGATTCTGCCGTCTGCAATAAGCTTTTCAAGTGCAATTCTTGCAATTTCTCTTCTTACAGGCTCAAAGCATGAGAGCGTGATAGCCTCCGGCGTATCATCAATAATAAGATCAACACCCGTAAGAGTTTCGATGGCTCTGATGTTACGACCTTCCCTACCGATGATTCTGCCCTTCATCTCGTCATTGGGCAGAGGAACAACCGAAATTGTTGCCTCTGAAACCTGCTCAGCTGCAAGTCGCTGAATTGCAAGCGAAATAATGTTTCTTGCCTTGTCGTCTGCTTCCTCTTTGAGCTGTTCGGTGTATTCCATAATCTTAACCGACTTCTCGTGAGCAAGCTCATTTTCAAGCTGTGAAAGCAAATAGCTTTTAGCCTGTTCTGCCGTGTAGCCCGAAATTTTTTCAAGCATTTCAAACTGGCTCTTTTTCAGAGTTTCAACTTCTTCGAGTTTTGCATCTGCATCACGAAGCTTTTTGTTGACCTTTTCTTCCTTGCGTTCCATATTGTCAAGCTTTTTGTCAAGAGTTTCTTCCTTTTGCTGGATTCTTCTCTCCTGACGCTGAACTTCCTTGCGTCGATCGGAAATTTCTTTCTCGCTCTCGTTTCTGAAACGATGAACCTCGTCTTTACCCTCAAGGACTACTTCTTTTTTCCTTGCTTCGGCTGTTTTGATTGCATCAGCCACAATCTTCTTTGCCTCTTCCTCAGCACTTCCGATTTCTTTCTCGGCTGTGTTTTTGCGGATGGCAATTCCAAGGAAAATACCTGCACCTGCGCCGATAACAACTGCGGCGACAATGCAGATAATACTTATCCACAATGGCAATCTGGACACCTCCTTAGTTTGATTTTTTAATATTTCACAGTTCCCAATCAATTAGACTTTAAAGGTGCCGTTAAAAAGATATTCAATTTTCATTTTTACTTTGTAAATATTTTTAATACACTATATATACATACGCAACCGCAAAACACCGTAC
>OKXW01000460.1_pt1 | contig 9543 bp, 6 predicted proteins | sample 1608981 | NCBI WGS metagenome assembly OKXW01 (sample SAMN02675044, study PRJEB24791) | human gut metagenome, SKBSTL002 | isolation source: stool | host: Homo sapiens | place: USA | reverse complement strand
ACCTGACTGTTAATCAGGGTGTCGCCTGTTCGAGTCAGGCAAGAGGCGCCAGCAAGCGATGGATATTCTTCCATCGCTTTTTTGTTTATCTGCATCTTTTTCACCCTTTCTTTACGGTTCTTAAAAAATATCGCCTTGAAGAACCCTAGTGGTTGTGGTATACTTTTATAAGTTTATAGGCGTGAAAAAGGTACTGTGCAGGCTGCACAGTCTTTTCTACCCACAGACAGGCGCTCCCCGGTCAGAAGACTGCCGTGCAGGAGCGCAATTTTTTCGTTGGTCAAATCAGCAGGCAGGCCGGTGGTCTTGTGCGGCAAACGCAGGGCGGCAGGGCGGCTTGGTGTCGTTTGAATAAATCTTGAGAGTAAAAGGAAACATCTATGCGTTATACCTACGTCCGGCAGCACGATACCACCGACTGTGCGGCTGCCTGTCTGGCCATGGTGTGCCTGCACTACAAAAAGGAAGTTACCATTACCCGCCTGCGGGATATGATGGGCACCGACCTGAAAGGCACCAACCTTGTAGGCCTGCAAAAAGCCGCCAATGAACTTGGTTTTACCACCGCCGCAGTCCGCGTGGACCGCGAAAACTTTCTGAGCGATTTCTCGCTTCCCTGTATTGCACAGGTCATCACTGATCAGGGTCTGGCTCACTTTGTTGTGGTGTTCAAAAAGACCACCATCAAGGATGATGGCGCACGCCGCAAGCATATGCTGCAGGACGCCGAGAGCCGCAAGGAAGAAGAGGAAAAGGGCAAAAAACATAAGTGCAAGGATTACGTCATCATCGGCGACCCCGGCACGGAACTGAAAAAGATCAGTCTGGACGAGTTCTACAAGAACTTTACCGGCGTTCTGCTGCTTTTGAACCCCACCTCGGAGTTCAAAGGCGGCAAGATTGAAAAGGGCGGCATGATGAAGCGGTATATCAACCTGCTGCTGCCCCAGAAAAAGCTGTTCTTCTACGCCATCCTCAGTTCGATCATCACCACCATTCTGGGCATCGCGTCCTCCATGTTCAATAAGATCCTGATGGACGAGGTGCTGCCCTACGGGTTGAACAGCCTGCTGGTCACATTGATCCTGGTGTTCAGTGTGGTCAGCATTACCAGCACGCTGATCGGCTTTGTGCGCCAATGGGTGCTGATCCATCTGTCCATCAAGATCGATATCCCGCTGATGCTGGGTTACTTCGGGCACATCTTCAACCTGCCCATGAAGTTCTTTGCCACCCGCAAGACCGGTGATATCACCACCCGTTACTCGGACGCAAACACCATCAAATCTATCTTTACCAGCATCGCGCTGAGCCTTGTGATGGATATCTCCATGGCTGTCATCACCGGTATCATTCTGTTCCGCATGAACGCCATGCTGTTCTCCATCTCGCTGTTCATGGCGCTGGTCAGCATCCTTCTGGTGCTGGTGTACAAACAACCTTATAAAAAGATCAACGAAGAGAGCATGGCACAGTCGGCTGCGCTGAACAGCCAGATGATCGAGAGCCTGCGCGGCATCGAGACCGTCAAGTGCAATGCCAACGAGCAGACCGAGCTGGATAATCTGGAACGCGAGTACATGAAGAGCCTGAAGATCAGCCTGCGCTCCAGCCGCATCAGCACCACGCAGGGTCTGATCTCTTCCTTCATCTCCACCGGTTTCAGTATGCTTACCACCTACGTGGGCATCACGCAGGTGCTGAACGGCGAGATGACGCTGGGCGGCTTTATGGCCTTCAGCACCCTGTCCGGCTACTTCACCTCCCCCCTGAGCAACCTGATCGGTTTGCAGATGCAGATTCAGGAAGCCAGCATCTCCATGAAGCGTCTGACCGAGATCATGGACTACCCCTCTGAGTACGAGACCGCCGAGGGTGTGGAGCAGAGCGAGCTGGACAAGGTGGAGGGCGACATCGAGTTCAAGGACGTTACCTTCCGCTACGGCAACCGCGCTCCCGCGCTGGATCACATCAGCTTCACCATTCCCGCCGGTAAAAAGGTGGCGCTGGTGGGCGGCAGCGGCAGCGGCAAATCCACCATCACCAAACTGCTGCTGAAGTACTACGACCCCGAGGACGGCGAAATCGACATAAACGGCGCAAATCTGGCCGAGTACACCAACAGTTCGGTGCGCCGCGCCATTGCCTATGTGCCCCAGAACATCGAGCTGTTCAGTAAGACCATCTACGACAACATCCGCATCTCCCGTATGGATGCCACACTGGACGAGGTGAAGGAAGCTGCCAAGAAGGCCGATGCCCACGAGTTTATCCGTCACCTGCCGCTGCAGTACAACACCTATCTGGAGGAAGCCGGCAACGGCCTGTCCGGCGGTGAGAAGCAGCGTATCGCACTGGCACGCGCCTTCCTGAAGGACTCTAACCTCTACATTCTGGACGAGTCTACCAGTAATCTGGACTTTGCCACCGAGACGCTGATCTTCAACATGATCTACGAGCAACTGGCAGACCGCTCCATGCTGATCGTGGCGCACCGCCTTTCTACCATCCGTGACTGCGACCTGATCCTTGTGATGGATCACGGCAAGATCGTGGAGCGCGGCAACCATGAGGAACTGATGGCAAAGAATGGCCGCTATGCCGAGCTGTGGAATATGCAGCAGGGCATCTTCCGCAAGCGCAAGTCCGAGCCCGCTCCGCAGGTACCTTCTGCTGTGGTGGAAGAGGACGACGACGGCGAGTCCATCACCTACTGACCGCACCGCATCCGCAGCCTTTGCCCGGATGCAGCATAAGCGCTTTCCCGCTGGGAAACCAAAAAATGCCTCGTTATGGTGTGCCCGGAGGCAGACGCTTCCGGGCACCTTTTTGTTTCGGTTCACATTAAAAATATAACAGGATTAGGGGTAATTTATCATGAATGAGATCAAAGTTGCTGAAAACAAGACCCTCAAGCTGACCAATGTCCTCTCCCGCCTCGTGCGCCCTGAGGAACTGGGCAATCTGCCGGTCATCCTGACCCAGATGCAGAACTTTATGAAGAGCAACGGCGCACAGCCTATCGGCCCGCTGGTGCAGGCGGTAAAGATGGGTACCGGCCCGGATCATGTGCCGGAACTGTACATGATGCAGCAGGCTACCCAGATGATCACCCAGATGGAGCCCGGCTACCACATGGACGCTGTGCTGCGGGTGAAGAACTGCCTGTACGCCCACTACACTGGTCCGATGAGCCACAACCAGCTGGCTACCGCCAAGCTGCAGATCATGGCCTTTGAAAACGACATCAAGCTGACCGGCGACAACTATACCATCTATGTCAATCAGGACGATGACGATGCCGTGATCGACGTATTTATGGAGACCAAATAATTATGACGACAACCATTCAGAACCTTTCGGATCTGCAGGACCGCCGGATCATGATGGACAAAAAGCTGCCCCCCTACGGGTATGCTTTTGTCATTCTGACCGGTCTGTTCATGATTTTTCTGGTGATCTGGAGCACCCAGAACAAGCGCACCTACGTCAGCCAGTCCAGCGGCACGGTGCAGGCCGCCAACAAGACCTACATCATGTCCAGCTACTCCGGCTCCATCACCGAACTGTATGTCTCTGAGGGCAGCTATGTGAACGAAGGCGACCTAATCGCCCGGCTGAAGAGCACCGATCTGGATATGCAGAAGGATAACCTGCAAAGCCAGCTGGATATCTACCAGAAGCAGCTGGATCAGTACAACAAGCTGCTCAAATGCATTCAGGACGACACCAACTATTTCGACGAGACGAATGCCGAGGACCAGCCCTACTACTACCAGTACCAGACCTACAAAAGTCAGGTAGCGCAAAAGACCTTTGACGCCACCACCTATCAGGCTGCCGGTTACTCCGACACCCAGATCAAGGCTTTGATGGAGCAGAACCAGAGCGAGCTGGAGTCTTTGTACTACTCTACCATGCAGTCCATCTCCCAGAGCATTACCAGCGCACAGGTCAACGTGGATAACCTGCAGGCGCAGCTGGATTCCCTGAACACTGGTGCCAACGATTACTTCATCTATGCGCCCACCTCCGGCGTGATCCACATGGACAGCCCTTACAAGGAGGGCATGGTGCTGAGTGCCGGTTCTGCACTGGCTACCGTTGCCAGCGAGAACGATGATCTGGAGATCATGGCCATGGTGACGGTGAACGACCGCCCCCTACTGCATGTCGGCGACCCCTGCAAGATTGCCATCACCGGCCTGTCGGAGTATTCCTACGGCACGCTGACCGGCACGGTCACCTCCATTGACAGCGATGTGACCTCCAGCAACAACGGCTCCTACTACAAGATGACCATCAAGCCCGACGCCACCTATGTGGTGAGCCGCAGCGGCGACAAGGTGGATCTTTCCAACGGTATGAGCGTGACCGCCCGCGTGGAATACGATCAGGTCACCTATTTTGAGTATGCTATGGAGGCTCTGGGCGTGCTGTTCCGCTAAAAACGGATTACGCAGCACGGCAGGATGCCCCCTTCTACACCACCCCAAAGAGGTACAAACAACATGATTCGAACCGCAAAGAAACTGGCCGCCTGTGTGCTGATGCTGGGTGTGCTGGTATGCGGCACCGCACTAAGCGCTGCCGCAGCCAGTCTGCCCGTTGAAGAGCAGAACGGCGTTTCACTGCCATGGCTCAAGGACGTGCCCGCCGAGAGCATTGCCACCGGCAGTTACTCTGCCAATATGCTGCTGGGCGCTTCTCAGCAGCTGTCCCCCGTGGTCAGCCCCAGTTACAGCACCGACTCTGTGGTCTTTTTGACCGATGACAGCAGCGTGCTGACCGTAAGCAGCAGCGGCGTGGTACAGGCTGTGGGCGTTGGCACTGCCACCGTTACGGCAGCAGCCGGCAACCAGATCTGCGCCTACACCATCGTGGTATCCATGGACTCCTCCATGATCGTGACCGAGATGGACCTTTCCCTCTCCTCCAACACCATCTATGTGGGCAACTCGGTGTCGGCTTCGCTGCAGGTGCGCCCCAGCTCTGCTTCCAACTACGCCACTGTCACCCTGACCTCCTCTAACGAGAAGATTGCTACGGTGAACAGCTTTGGCCGTGTGACCGGCGTAGCTCCCGGCAAAGCCACCATTACCGCAACCTGCGGCTCGGTGGTAGCCACCACCACCGTTACGGTGCTTGCCCTGCCCACGGATTCCTCCACCGGCACAAGCGGCACCACCTCCAACAACAGCGGACAGGTGATCACCCCCAACACCAACTACATCGTGCTCAAGCCCGGTGCCACCCGCACCATTACGGCCAAGGCCACCCCTGCCAGTGCATCCCAGTCCTTCACCTTCAAGTCCGGCAACAGCAGCATTGCCACGGTCAGCCCCACGGGCGTGGTCACGGCGGTAGGCACCGGTTCTACCTCCATTACCATCTCCAACGGCAAGGCTACTGCCATGGTCACCGTCATCGTGAACCGCTCGGCAGATGCCGCCTCCGGCAGCGACAGCAGCAATGACGGCACGAACACCCCGGACGACAGCACCACTATCCCGCTGGACCCTGTGGTGCAGACTATTCAGGACAGCACCGAGGATCAGGTGGTGTTCGCCCAGTCTGAGGTTCCCATCGTGACCGGCGAGATTCTGAACGCCCTGCGCACCACCGGCAAGACCCTGTGCGTGGTGGGCGATGGCTATACCCTGAACGTTTCCGGTAAGGAGGTGAAGAGTACCACCAGCGAGATCGACACCGCCATCACCTTCACCGAGAGCGAAGAGGGGCTGGAGTTTGAGCTGGATAACGGCCGTACCCTTCCCTGCGCGGTGCAGCTGGAACTGGACGTGAGCACCTACTCCCGCCTGTACCTGTACAACACCATCAGCAACAAGTGGCAGTTCCTGAACAGCTACAAGGACGGCGTCATCACCGCCGACACTGCCGGCCGCTACCTGCTGACCAACCAGAACCTGCGGTTCGGTGATATCAACTGGACCTTCTTCATCGCAGGCGGCGTGGTGGTGATCCTCATCGCCATTGCCTACATCGTGCTCAAGAAGCGCTACTGGTTCTGGTAAGCTCCTCTTCCCCTGCATATACGACCGCCCGCTGCACAACATTTCGTGCAACGGGCGGTTTTGTGTTTTAGACGATTTTGAGATGATTTTTACTGTGGTTCAGAAACGCCTGTGGGCGGTTCTAAACCACTTTTTCACAAGAAGAGATGCCCTTTAGGGGATGGTTTTTCCTGTGAAAAAACAAGTCTGGAAAATCCGCAGATTTTCCAGACTTGTAAAATTAAAAAATATTCTTCCACTAAAAATGGTCAGAGCACACAGCGGAGACCATTCTAAATCTTATTCTCCCCGGTCACTCCACCGTTACGCTCTTGGCAAGGTTGCGGGGCTTATCCACATCGCAGCCGCGCAGAACAGCCATATAGTAAGCGAACAATTGCAGCGGCACGATGAGCTGCAACGGCATCAGAATGTCGTCATACTCGTCCAAGCGGATGACCTCGGTGGCAACGCCCTCCGGCACCTCCGCGTCCTTGGTGGTGAACAGCAGCACCCGCGCCCCACGGCTGCGGGTCTCCTTGGCGTTGGAGATGGTCTTTTCGTAGACGTTTTTCTGGGTAGCCAGCGCAATCACCGGCACACCGTCCGTGATCAGGCTGATGGTACCGTGCTTCAACTCCCCTGCTGCGTAGGCATCCGAGTGCACATAGCTGATCTCCTTCAGCTTCAGGCTGCCCTCCAGCGAGAGGGCATAGTCGAACCCGCGCCCGATGAAAAAGCAGCTCTGGGTGTTCACATAGCGGCTGGCAAGGTACTTGATCTGCTCGCAGTCCGCAAGGCGGGACTTAATGACCTCTGGCGCGTGCAGCAGCTGGGCGGTGTAATACTTTGTCTTTTCCTCGGTCAGCTGCCCCCGCGCGTAGGCCAGACGCAGGGCAAACAGGTACAGCACGCACAGCTGCACCATATAGGCCTTGGTGGACGCTACCGCGATCTCCGGCCCTGCGTAGGTGTACATGACGTAATCCGCTGCCCGGGCAATGCTGCTGCCCACCACGTTTACAATGGCCAGCACCGGCACGCCCCGGCTCTTGGCCAGCTTGAGGGCGGCCAGCGTATCGCTGGTCTCGCCAGACTGGCTGATGATGATGACCAGATCCTCCGGCTTCAGGATGGGGTCGCGGTAGCGGAACTCGCTGGCGATATCCACTTCTGCGGGCACCCGGGCCAGCGCCTCAATGGCGGTCTTGCCCACCATGCCGGCGTGCATGGCCGTACCGCAGCCCACCAGATGCACTGTGCCTATGCTGCGCAGCTTTTCATCCGTCAATTCCGGGATGCGCAGCTCCGGCAGGCCGTTCTCCACCCGGGGGCTGACCGTTGCCGTAATGGCGGCGGGCTCCTCGTTGATCTCCTTGAGCATAAAGTGGGGGTAGCCGCCCTTTTCCGCGGCTTCCATATCCCAGTCTGCGGTCAGCTTTTCGCGCTCCACTGCCTCGCCGAACTCATTATAGAAGCGGATGCCCTGTGCCGTGCACACGGCCATATCCCCTTCCTCCAGCACGCTGTAGCTGCGGGTGTACTTGAGCAGCGCCGGGATATCCGACGCCACAAAGTTTTCGCCCTCGCCCCAGCCCACGATGAGCGGGCTTTCCCGCTTGACCGCAAAGATAGTGTCCGGGTAGTCCTTGAACAGCACCGCCAGCGCATAGCTGCCCCGCACCTTGGCAAGCGCAGCCTGCAAAGCCTGTAAAGGCTCGCCCTGATAGCAGCTGTCGATGAGCTTTACCAGCACCTCGGTGTCGGTCTCGCTGGCAAAGGTGTAGCCTTTAGCAATCAGACGCTCCTTTAAAGCGCCGTAGTTTTCAATAATGCCGTTGTGCACGATGCTGACCCGGGGTGTGGAGTGCGGGTGGCTGTTCACGTCGCTGGGCTCGCCGTGGGTCGCCCAGCGGGTATGACCGATGCCACAGCTACTCTGGGGCAGCGCCAGCTCTTCCAGCTTACTGCGCAGGGTGGAAAGCCGCCCCTTGCTTTTGACCACGCGGATACCGTCCCTCTGGGTAAGCGCCACACCGGCAGAATCGTACCCGCGGTACTCCAGTTTTTCCAAACCGTCCAGCAGCACCTGCTGGGCGCTGCGCATCCCGACATAACCTACAATGCCACACATACAAAATACCTCCAGACCGACTGCGGCGCGCCGAAATGCGCTGCTGCACAGTCAGTTTCCTCTATCAAAGTCTATGTTCTTGTATGGCTTTCTTTGCAGGGTTCTGTTTCGGTATTGCTGCCGGTTTTTGCCCTGTTCTGCGGCTGGTATAGCCCTCAGCCGGAGAAACACCCGCCGAATCTTTCGATGATTCCTCTCCTCGTCACCCTCACGGCTGTCACCCGTGTGGCCCGGCGCTTTACGTCAGCTTGTGGTACACATTCCTTCTTTCAATGTTTTGTGGTTCAGTGCATCCCCAGCATTTTATGCAGTTTGGGCTGCCACTTCAGCTTGTACAGCAGCAGTAGATTGCACAGTGCGCGGTCGTACAGGGCAAAGGCCACGTTGCCCATGCCCAGTGTGAGCAGGGACATTGCCAGTGCGGTGGTGCGCAGCTCCTGCGAGACGCTGCCCGCCGGTACCAGCACAAGCAGCAGACCGTACATGGCAAGCACCGCCGCGTTGCACAGCAGCAGCTTACACACCAGCTGCAATGCCCGGGGACGGATGCGGTCAAACCGGGGCTTTACCAGCGGGTAATAGCCCAGCAGCACCGTGAAGATCAGGGCGATCTCTTTATCCGGCACAAAGAGCAGCCCCAGCAGGCTGACGGCGGCGTAGGCCGTCCACGCCATGGTGATGCCGCACTCCATGCACACCGTTGCAATGAGAAAGCTGGCCACCGCAGGCGCGATGAACATGGCAATGGGGATGATGGTGCCCAGCAGCATCAGTGCCACGCACAGTGCCGCTGCCATGCCGCAGTAGGCCATGGACCAGCTTTTGCTTTTTCGTTTCTTCATGGGATCTCCCATTTTTCGGTATCGGCGTCCTGCTCCAGCGGGTAGACCGCGTGTTGCAGACCCAGGATCATGATATTGTTCAGCAGGGTGTCGTTCAGCTTGAGATCCAGCATCTTGTACGCCCGCATCAGATCGTTGACCGCTGCCAGCGCCTGCCGCCGGGCGTTCTCTATGGCGGCAGCCTGTCCGTTGAGCTCGTTGACCACAAACACGTTGTACTGGCCGTTGCGGCGGTCGGCTTCAAAGCGCTCGGCCTTGTCCAGCAGATAGAAGATGCGGCCGATGCAGCTGCCGATGTACCGCATACTCTTGCGCTGGTTGGGGTCATCCGTAGCCAGCGTGGAGTACAAAGCGCCGTAGACGTTGCTCATAGGCTCGGCGGCAAGGGCGTAGTTTTTGGCGCTCAGGTTCATCTGCACCACCGCCTGCTCCCGCTCCTGCGCAAACAGCCGCTCCAGTGCCGGGTTCTCCTGCCGTGCTTTGTCGTAGGCGCGGCGCAGCAGCAGCTTGTCCACTGCACGGCGCACGCGCTTCGCCGGGCGCAGCTCGCTGT
>OKXW01000458.1_pt1 | contig 9556 bp, 8 predicted proteins | sample 1608981 | NCBI WGS metagenome assembly OKXW01 (sample SAMN02675044, study PRJEB24791) | human gut metagenome, SKBSTL002 | isolation source: stool | host: Homo sapiens | place: USA | reverse complement strand
GACCGGAACCAACGGAAAAACAACCGTTGCCACCTTATTATATAATACTTTCCGCAATTTCGTCATCGTAGTCGCCCTTATCATATCCGTGAACAAGAATTGAAAATTCAAATCTATCATCTTTTACCAGCTGACGCAGATATTGCATAATCATAGTTTCTGCACCAGCTCTTTTCATGCTGCCGCCCATTGCAAACATGACTCGAATTTTGTTCATACGATTACAACACCCAATCCTTTATTTCAAGCTTTTTTCTTGCCCAATCTTTCGTATTTCCAATTACTCTTGCAGGGTTTCCTATTACGATGCTATTATCCGGAATTTTTCCTTTGACAACGCTTCCAGTACCAATAATACAGTTTTCGCCTATCTCTGTTCCTGGCAGTAAGGTTGCTCTGGCCCCAACAAAAGAGTCTTTCCCAACCTTTATGGGCTTAATAAAATGAGCTGTTTTCCCTTTAGGTGCATTCCATCCAACATTGACCATTGCCGTATGAACAGAATAGTCATGAACCAGAAAAAGGACCTCTCTGCTTATCGTTACACCAGTTTGAATAGTAATCGCTGAGTAATCTGCTGAATCAAAATATACGTCTGGGCAAATATATGTAATTGCACCTTCAATTTTTATACCAAGACGCCTATAATACCAGACAGAATATCGCATAAACCCGCCAAAATTCAACAAATTAAATGCCTTTCCTACCCCCCCCCGGATAGGGATTTTCAAAATGATTTTTGCGATTCGATTCATCGTATAGTAATCTCCTTATATAGTCCTTCGACATTTCCTGCTTCAACTACTTTTGCACTATCTGTATGTATTGTCTCTCTACACCCACCCGTATCATAAGTAATAACAGGCGTCCCACAGGCCTGTGCTTCCAGATTAACCGTCGGATAGTTATCTTCATAAGTCGGATTCACAAACACATCCGCTGCCGTATAAATCGCTGCCAGTTCCTGTGGGCTATTGGTGCGCTGGATGCCCTTGATATTTTGGGGCAAGTCTTTGATCTGCTTTTCGCTCAGGCCCACCAACACAATCGTATATTTGTCATCCAGCATTTCTGCCAATTTGTAAAAGTCAAATAGCCCCTTGCGATCCTCCCAGACGTTGGCCACACCTAGCACGATAAACTTGTCCTTCAGTCCATACCGCTCCCGGAAGTCACTAGGGGTCGGCTTGAAGATACTGGTATCAATGGTGTTATAATGCACCTCGACCGGATACTCTTTCAGAAAACTCTGGCGGGTCAAATCGGCAAGCCACTTGCTGGGGGTGATGAGGGTCATGTTCTTCACCCCAGTAAAAGCCTTGCGCTTTCGCTCAAAATTCTTACTGACAGAACTCATTGCGAAGCAAGCCGGGTAGCGGCGAAGCTGAGAGCAGTACGAACAATGGCTCTTCCATTGCTCGCACTTTACCATGGTAAAGTACGAGCAATGGCCAGTGAAGGCCCAACAGTCATGCAGCGTCCATTTCACCTGCATTTCAGGATGCTTTTTGATCCAATCAAACAGCATCTCCACATTGATATAGTAGCCATGGAGATTGTGGAGCCACACCAGGTCTGGTTTGTATTCCTCAGCCCACTTTAAAAATTCTTTGGTCGCGTGCTTGGAGCCAAAGCCATGCGTATCAAACAGCCGTGTCTGAATCGCGTGCATCTTGCAATCAAAATCTGTGCCAATACGCACTGCATATTTCTGAAACTGCTCCGGTACAGTACCTTTGCGGCCATAGGCGATTTTGACCTCGTTGCCTTCGGCTTCCAGCTGCTGTGCAAGATCTGTGCAAATGCGGCCAGTGCTACCGATGCCGCATACTGAATTGATAAATAAAACCTTCATTTCTCACCCATACAATTTTTCATATTCTTCCACTGCGTAATGATCCGTCATGGAAGCGATGTGGTCACAAATCTTGCGCATCATGCAGACACGGACAGAAAAGTCTTTACCATCTGTATTGCCTTTTTCACCATTCCAGAACTTGTCAAAATCAGTTCTGACTTGGCCAGAACTCAATTTGTATGCAGATACCATATCGGGATAATTTGCCCCCGACAGGCTATTTTTCTCATGCGTCTCCACCATAAACTGAACAATAGAAATATCCGGCAACTGCTGGGGATGTGTCGCGTATGCCTGAAACAGCTTACGGATAATGTACTGACCTTTTGCATTCATCCGTTCCACTTCTGGCGAATGATGAATCTCAGTTCGAATTGCCTCACCAAACTTTTCCAGATTATCCATTGTTTTCTTGTTATTTACATCACTGTACACATCAAATGCAATTGCATTTTTAATATCATCCTCATCTCCTGTGTGTTCCCGGAAGAAGCTAAGACGGGTATTTTCATTCAGCTTGTTATCTGTCGAGAGTTTCTGGAGATTCTGTTTAGAGCAGGTCACAATGCAGGTGACCAACGTGTTTACTACAACCTTGGATGCCAGTGTAATAAAACGCTTCTGGTCGTAATTTTCCTGTTCCGCATCACGTTCCATCTCTTCAAAGCAGCGCAGATCACTTTCGCTCATAATCGTAATCAGGATCTCACTGATTTTCCTGCACACTGCTTTAGCCGACATTGCCCCGCTTCGCAATGCGTCTTCCAAATCGTGATGCCATTGTGCAATTTCATCCGCTTGTGCTACTACAAAGCTCTCAAATGACCACGCTTGATGGCCCTCCTCCACTTCGAGATACTTATTGAAGATTTCACAGTAATTGGGGCTTCCATCCTCATCGCCGTATGCCAACTTTGAGTGATGCATCATTCCCCAAAGAGTGTAATTGGTCAGGTTCAAGCCACTGTCACCGTAGCCATTTTCCAGACGCGCTGCCACACGGACACTTTGAAGATTGTGCTTAAATCCGTACAATGGCTTTTTCAGCCTTTTTTCGCAGATTTTGTAACCGTCATGGTTTTCCTTGTAAAGTGGCGATTCCGGAATTTTCACGGTGCTGCCCGGCATCATGATCTGGTTCAACTCCCGCTCGCCCGCATGACCAAACGGCGTATGTCCCAAATCGTGTCCAAGTGCAATAGCCTCGGTCAAGTCTTCGTCCAAGCCCAATGCCTGCGAAATCGTACGTGCAATCTGCGCAACCTCCAACGTGTGGGTCAACCGGTTTCTGCGGTGATCATCGCTCCCGATCAGATAGATCTGCGTTTTTCCATCCAGTCTACGGAACGCATTACAGTACATAATACGGTCACGATCACGCATAAAATCGCTACGGTAAGAAGCAGTTTGAGTCTCAGTGCTTTTGTTGAATCGGCTTGCCAACTCAATTGGCGCACGCAGGAGATTTTTATTCATGCCGTTGCTTCCTTTCTTATTTCATCATCTCGATCATTTGACAATGACTAGCAACATTCGGCTTCAACGAAAAATATTTTTCTAGCAGCCCTTTGGTTTCACACAATCCAGCTTTTTCTTTTGCGTTCAGAATTGCTGTTTTCAGTCTTTTTTCATCCGCACCAGTATTGACGATGCCGTACGGCCTGATTATCTTCTCAACTGCCGTTCCATTATCAACACAAGTAATAATCGGTTTACCAGCGATCAAGCAGTCAGCCGTTTTGCTCGGAAGTGCTGCATAGATAAGCCCTTTTTGAAGAGGAATCACATTGACGTCTGCGGCAGCATAGAGATCCGCCACTTCTTCAGGCGGTTGCATTCCCACAAATATCACATTGTTCAATTCTTTTTCTTTTGCAAACGTCTTAAGTTGCTCCTCGTTTACACCGCCCCCAACGATATAAAAGCTGACATCTTGATCATCTTTCATCAAAGCAGCGGTCTCCAAAATGAGCTCCACGTTCTGCATCTTGCCCAGATTACCCGCATACACCACACGGAACTCTCCAGACTTCTTCGGATATTTTTTCAGGAAAACGTTTTCTTCATCACTGTGGGCTTTCAATTCCTCATGCCCCCAGTTGTAAATCACCTGCACCTTATCCGCCGGGATACTGTACCGAGTAACAATAGTCGACTTCATATCGTCGGAAATCGTACTGAGGGCCGTTGCATTTTTGTAGGCGTATTTTTGCAGCGCATGAGCCACTTTGTAGACCGGGCTACTCTCAGAAAGAATGCCAGCAAAAAAAGCATTCTCCGGAAAGATGTCCTGCTCGTTATAGAGAATCGGGCACCTTAAAATGTGCTTTGCGTAGAATACTGTAAAAAAAGCTGTGTTATTAGACTGAAGAAAGATCTTATCAGGCTTGTCTTTTTTCATTAGCGTACAAGCTTGTTTGTAATAAGACAGATCTGCCAGATAACGAGCCTTTAAATCAGCCTTTGCCTTCTTTTCAAAACGAATATTTTGTACTTGAAGCTGACCTTTTAAGTACTTCTCAAATTGCTGCGGATACTGTGGCGTATCCAAATACTGCTTCTGAATTAGATTTACCTCATGTCCTCTCTCCAAAAGGCCGAGGATAATATCACGCATAATGTGATAATCCGAGTATTGTGTATCAAAACTTCCAATTGATACTACCGCAACTTTCATTTTCCAGTCTCCTCACACTGCTGCCCCATCGCCGTAGTCGCACCTTCTGCCACACCTTCGGTACTTTCCGGCATGAACAAAATTTTGACGGTCGCCAGCATGATTTTCAGATCCTCGATCAGGCTGGGATGGGCAATATACATCAAATCCATCTGCAACTTATCGTAGGGGGTGGTGTTGTACTTGCCGTACACCTGTGCATAACCGGTCAGACCAGCCTTAGCCTGCAAGCGCAGCGCAAACTCCGGCATCTCCTCGCAGTACTGTGCGGCGATCTCCGGGCGCTCCGGACGAGGGCCCACAACAGACAAATCACCCTTCAGAATGTTCAGCAACTGCGGCAGCTCATCCAAGCGGCAGGCGCGGATAATGTGGCCCACCTTGGTAATACGGTCATCCTTGTCACCGGTGGAAAGACGTGCCACGCCATCCTTTTCTGCATCCACACGCATAGAGCGGAACTTCAAAATCTCAAACTGCTTGCCGTCCTTGGTCAGGCGCACCTGCTTATAGAAGGCAGGTCCGCCATCGGACTTGACCGCAATAGCCGTAATCAAGAACAGCGGACTCAGGATAATCAGTGCTGCCAGCGAAATTACAATGTCCATTGCGCGCTTAACAAACAAGAACTCCGGGCTTGCCATGTAACGGCCGACGCGCAGCATGGGCAGGTGGAACATATGCATCGGCCATGCGCCGCTCATGATAACGTCGCCAACGCGGGGGATGACGAACATATTGATGCCTTTCCCTACGCAGTTCTTCAGGATAATGTTTCGCTCATGGCTGTGAACACCACTGACAAAGACAGTCTCCATGCCGTCCAGAATGCTCAGGTCTGCCAAGCACTCCGACACGCTCAGGGTGACCTGCACATCGTATTTCTGGCTCAGGCCGTACTCGTTGATGAGCTTTTCCATGCCGTGTCGCACATCGTAGACGACCGCGGTCTTCTGCGGCGGGAAGGTCTTGTAGTACCATTTATGTGCGCAGGATGCCCAGATCGCGGCCATCACCAGCTGCCCCACGATTGCCGCAATACCCGGCAACAGGTTGCAGAACTTTGCCGACATCAGGCAGATCACGATGTACAAAATACCATCGGTTGCCATCGCGCCAAGGATCTGGCCGTACACCAGTTCTGAGACCCGTTGCATCGACATCCAGAACGCATCATAGATTTTACCGAGTGCAATGTACAGGATAAAAAACAGGCCTAAAATCGCAAAATGACCCTCCCATGCCAGATTTGCATAGGTCTGGTGCGAGTAGTACAGGAACCAGCAGGCCGCAAACGGCAACTCGATCATCAGAACATTCAAGATTTTTACAATCCGCAACATCACATCATGCTGAAACTTTGACATAATCCTCTCCAATAACTCCTTTAGATTTTCTTTTTACGACTCACGTAACTTCTCCGACCCAAATTGCAACAAGTGCTTTGGATCGCGCTATCAACTACACAAACCGATATCTTCCCCCGTTTTGTGGTTAGCCGAAACATTCAGGTTTTCGCTTTTCCTCTTAGATTCTTGTGCCAGTTCTAACCGGCGCAGCCTCGAATCCGATTTCTCCCACCGCATCCCGATGGCATCCAGCTTTGCAATCCGTTCCTCCGTCAGCACCGCACCGCTTTTTTCGGGATTCAGCCGTGCGTACCGCTGCCGCTTGATCCATTTTCCGAGGGCATATCCGCTCGGTGAAACGTAATTGATTGGGACATTCAAATTTCCATAGACTTCAAAATAGCGCTTGGCTTCCTGATATCCTTCGTTCCACTGGCGGTCATTGCGATTGCCCCAGTACATCCCGATACGGTTGAGTCGCTCGACCTGTTCGTCCGTCAGCTTTCCTTTCGGGTACGCCCATTGCTGGCTTGCGACCCATTGCCCCAGCCGTTCACCAGCCGCTGTCACATAGGAACGTGGGATATTCAGGTTGCCGTTTTCCTCATAGTAGGCGGCAGCCAGCGCATAAGCCTTTTCCCACTTGGCATCGAAAATGTTCCACACCATACCGATCTCATCCAGCTGTGCGATGCGTTCTTCTTTTAAGCGGCCATTCAGCTTCTGCTGCCGGGTCTTGATGATCCACTGTCCCAGTGGGTAGCCGTCCGGGTCTACATATTTGCCGGGCACCATCAGGTTTCCGTAGGTGTCGTGGTATTTCTTTGCGACCTCAAATCCATGCTGCCACGCAATTTCTTTCCGGTTGCCCCAGACCATCCCGATGCTGTCCAGCCGTGCGATCTGCTGCTCAGTCAAGTTGCCTTGGATCTGCCCCTCGCGCACCCGGCGCTGAGTCACCAGCCACACCCCAAGGCTCAGACCGCCGGGTGTGGTGTACATTTTGGGGATATTCAAATCTCCGTGCTCCGCGTAATAGATGCTTGCCTCGGAGAAATAGTGCTCCCAGCCGGAAGAAAGGCTTGCCTGCAGCTGCTCGAACAGCACCCGGCAGTCGTGCACCTGCTCGATGACCTCGAACCGCTCGGTGACGATCTTGTCACCCTCACCGTTGGCGTAAAGCCGGTGAACCGCCTCCTGCATCTCACTTTGCAGACCGGATATACTGGTCAAGCCCTCGAAATTGTTGACCACATCCAAGATCAGCGGGGCTGCGGTGTCCCCAGCGGTCAGGGCACGTCCGATCTGTTGCTTATAGATAATGGGCGAAATCGTTGGTCGGAATAGAATGACCCCCGAAATCCCCTCCACATGGACGCCCTCGTTGAGCATATCGATGCAGAACAGCAGCTTCAGCCGGTTGGTCGTATCCGTCTTGAAGTCTGTAAACGCCTTGTCGGTATTCGGGTCATCGGAGTAGGCTTCGTACACCACCACGTCCGGGTTGACCCCTGCGAACCACTCCGGCACGTGGGACACCATCTCGTCCATGTGCTCCTTGTTGGCGCAGAACACGATGTACTTGCCGGACTTATTCGTGATATGATGGGCAAAGACCCTATCCAGACCATCCGCTTGTTCCAAAGCGCGGCGCAGGGCGTCCAGATATTTCTGATTCACATCCTGAATACCCGGTGCCCGCAGGTTATCCACCCGTGCCTGATACTTTGCAAGTGCTTTCTGGTACTGGTAAACCGTGGTCACATATTTCGGGGCAGGCAAAATACCCCTGACGACTGCTTCGCCAAGGGTCATGTTGCTCGCAACACGGCTATCGAAAAGTTCTTCAGCCATATCGCGGTTATTATCCAGATATCGGATGTTTGTTGCCGTCAGCCCCAGAAGCTTTGCATCCGGGCATAACTTTAACAAAGCCACCGTGCTTTCGCCCCAACATTCAGCACCGGCACGGTGGAATTCATCGAGTATAATATAGGCAGGCTTCTGCGCTGCTATTTCGTCCAGCTGCGCCTGCGTGCAACACATCAGTTTGGCATAGGTATAAAAGTGAACGTTTGCCAGCGGAAAATCCGGGTCGTTCCTTTTCAGGCTCTCCAGCTGGGTCTTAAAGATATATTCACTGGGAGAAAGCCAGATTACGACCTTCTCTGGGTTGTCCTCGATCAGCTTGAACGCAATATAGCTCTTTCCAGTGCCGGTCGGATGAACAATGGCAGCCTTGCCATACTGCTCCATCATCCGGACTGCCGCATGATATGCTTTCTCGTTGTGCTCAAACAGGCGCAATGCCACCTTGTTCACCCCTTCCCGCATAAAGGGGTATCTCTCATTTGGTTAATGGAAGGAGATGTTCAATAAGCTACGTTTTATCGAAAGTTTTGCAAATGTTTGACCACAAATCGCCCCTTAAAAGTTTTCGAAAATACGATTTATTTCTCGTCGTTTGCGTGTCATATCAGAGTGAACATATTTTTTTAACGTGACTGCAGCATCTGCATGACCCAACAGTTCGCTCAAGGTTTTAATGTCGCAATGTGCCTGCAAGCAGGTCGTTGCAAAGGTGTGGCGAAGCGCATGAGGATGCGCCTGATGGACACTGGCTTTTTTCAGATAGCCATAAATGCTCTTACGGTAGCATCGAGGTTCGACTGGCTTTTCCTCATTGCCAGAAAGAAACCAAGTTCCGCTGCTGAAATCTTCCGACAGCTTCTTCAGAACACGAAGCAGCGATTTTGGAATGGGAATCTCACGATGGGAGTTTTGGGTCTTAGGGGATTGAACGACGACTTTTGTGTGGCCATTTCCACAAGAAATCCGAGTCACTGTCCGTTGGATCGTCACAGTTCCTGCCGATAAATCAAAATCGCCCCATTTCAATCCGCAAATCTCGCCGATACGCAGCCCCAACTGAAAACCAAGCAGTAGACCTATTTTCCGGGGCGTAGGAGAATCCATCACGAACGACTGTAATTTCTTTTGTTCTTCTATGGTAAACGGCAGCAGCACTTTGGAGGATTTTTGCGGCAGCTTTACCGTGATCTCTAAAGGACGAACGAGATGAAAATGCGCTGCATACTTGCAGATGCGCCGCAGCATCGACAAGCACTCCTGTGCCATGGTTGCCCCTAAAGGCTTTTGCAGGCCGTTGACTGGTGTTATCACTGCCAAGAGTCCTTGCTCCAGAATTTTTTCGCTTAATGCACTCACTTTGAAATCCCCGAAAACAGGCTGGAGATAATGTCGTAGAGTATACTGATAGTGTGCGAAAGTCGATTCTTTTACACCCTGCCGGACAGAATACAACCATTGCTCTGAAATTTCCGAAAAAGTAATATCGGTGCTGTTCAGGTTATAAATGCCGTACTCTGCTTTCTTGCGGGCAGAGATTTCCCTTACTTCGGTATAAGTCGCCCCATATACATAGCCCCAGCAGGGCTTTCCGTCCGCAGAACGGCCTTTGATATATCGACCCTCCCACCGTCCATCGCTTCGCTTTCGGATGTTTTCACCTCGTCTTGCCATATAAAGCCTCCTGCTGACACCTTATTGACCACTAATGATTTGAAAATTGAAGTTGTGGCTGATTATCTGAACAAATTGGACAACAAATCACAAAAAGATTGACTATATCGCTGAAAATTCTCCGGGGGG
>OKXW01000451.1_pt1 | contig 9716 bp, 8 predicted proteins | sample 1608981 | NCBI WGS metagenome assembly OKXW01 (sample SAMN02675044, study PRJEB24791) | human gut metagenome, SKBSTL002 | isolation source: stool | host: Homo sapiens | place: USA | reverse complement strand
AAGGCTATGGAGTTAACTCCAAAGGCTTGCGGAGATAAAACAGGCAGGAAGAAAACCCTTAACCATACGTCAGGAAAGGTTTAGGAATCCGAATAAAATATTTTAAGGATGAATCTGATTACAAGGTCACATACTCCTTACAGAAAAAAGTCTCCCTACGCCCTTCTTTTAAAAAGAAAAACTATAAAACCTTGTTTCAGGGAAGCACACCTTTGGAACAACAAAAGGTCCGGACTTGGAAAAGCCCGGACCTTTATTTTATATCCATCAATACAAGATATTAATACACCTCTACCTTTGCAGCAGCAGCCTTGCACTTGTCACGCAAAGCGTCCAAGTCACTGCCATTAGGAGCATAACAAACCACAACTCCCATACGGCGGTTCAATTTTGTATAAGGTTTACCAAAAATACGGAGATAAGTATTTGTCTCCTTACAAACTTCCTCTTCACCACGATAACGGGGAGCTTCCTTGCTGGCAATTGGAGAAAGAATCACTGCACTGGCCCCTATGCGTTCTTGTGTAATTTCAGGGATAGGAAGTCCTAACACCGCACGCAGATGCAACTCAAACTCATTTAAATTCTGAGTACCTGCCAAAGTCACCATTCCGGTATCATGCGGACGGGGAGAAAGTTCGGAGAAATAAACTCCGTTTTCATGACTCAAGAAAAATTCAACTCCCCAGATTCCCGCACCGGTCAAAGCCGCCGTCACTTTATCGGCCATACGCTGTGCCTCCTTCAAATGTTCGGGATCAATGTGCGCCGGCTGGAAACTTTCCCTATAATCTCCCCCTTTCTGTACATGTCCGATAGGCGGACAGAACAAAGTTGGACCGTTTTTCTGAGTGACGGTGAGCAAAGTAATCTCACTATCGAACTGAATAAATTCCTCAATGATCAATTCTTTAATATCTCCACGACTGCCTTCACATCCATAATGCCATGCCTGTTCCAACTCATCCGCGCTCTTGACCAAAGACTGGCCTTTGCCGGATGAAGACATCAAAGGTTTCACCACACAGGGAAAACCAATCTCTTTTGCGGCCTCCTGCAATTCTTCCAAAGACTTGGCATAGAAATACTTGGCTGTCTTTAATCCTAATTCCTTAGCTGCCAAATCACGAATGGCCTTGCGGTTCATCGTGAAATTCACTGCACGGGCACTCGGCACTACTTGAATACCTTCCTGTTCCAAATGATACAGACGTTCGGTACGGATAGCTTCAATTTCAGGCACAATTATATCCGGCTTGTGTTTGGCTACCACAGCATCCAACGCATCACCGTCAAGCATACTGAACACTTCAAATTCATCAGCCACCTGCATGGCCGGAGCACCTGCATAAGAGTCGCAAGCAATAACATACTGCCCTTTACGTTTTGCCGCAATGACGAATTCCTTACCTAATTCGCCAGAACCCAGCAATAAAATCTTCTTAGTCATAGTATTTATATATGTTTGATATTCCTTACAAAAAACGGAGAGTTGAGAACAAGACACCTCTTGATTCCCAACTTTCCATCTGCAAAGATAGTGTATTTTATAAACTATACGATATCATTGAAGCAATATTTGGATCATTCAGTACAAAGAAAACACCCACTCCCAACGCGATGAGCCACAATACGATAAATATAATTTTGGTTACAATGGACATGGGTTGCCAACCTCCAAAATGACGCATCAGCATGTGTATCAGTCCTATAATAGGAATACCGATAACCAGAATACCTGCTACGGACATAGCGACAGTCACCCCCGGAGAGCTACCCACCGTAGCCCAATTAACCGCAGGCAGCATCTCATAAAGCACAGCCGGCAATGCAGCAATCAGTCCCGTAGCCGCCATCAGCAATGCAAAAAAGACAATCAATAATACAAACAATACAGGCGCACAGCAAATAGCAATGAAAACAAGCAGGAACTTGATAAGGAACCCTGCCACAGACACAATCCCCTCCCCTATCTTTTGCAAGATACTCCTAGGACGGTCTGAGCGTACATAATCATTCACTTTTTCAAATCCGTCTGTTACAGTCTTGCCTATATTCTCCACATTAATAGCAGCCCCCTTCATGGCGAGTTTCTCGGGAGCGGTACGCGCCATAGGAATAATAATCCACGCTATGATATAAGCCAATATCACCCCATGAACAAAGAAACCAAGAACCAATAGAATGATACGTACCCAAGTAACATCCCATCCCATATAAGCAGCCAGTCCGGAAGCCACTCCACCTAGTATCTTATTGTCCGGATCACGAAACAAGCGGCGCATAGTGGTTCCTTTTTGTTTTTCCGAACCCGATGCTTCTCCACTTTCTTCATCGGAAAGATCTTCGGGTTTACCCATCCGGGCTATGATTTCTTCCACATCTTCAATGGTAATAACCTGTTTACCTTCATTCAAACGGTCGGTAAACAGCTCAGAGATACGTAATTCTATATCATGTACAATTTCTTCCGCTCCCTCCTCACGACAGAAGTGAATACGCAGGTTAGTTAAATAGTTATCCAACAAATGGTAAGCGTCTTCGTCTATATGATAAACGGTACCTCCTAAATTTATGGTTAAAGTCTTTTTCATTGTATCCTGTTTTTAATTGTTTTTTAAATGATTCACTGTATTCGCCAGCTCCTCCCAAGCAGCCTCCAGTCCGCTAAGGAATGTTTCACCCTGAGGAGTGAGACTATAATATTTACGAGGTGGTCCCTGAGTGGACTCTACCCATTCGTATGAGAGCAGGTCATCGTTTTTCAGCCGGGTAAGCAGCGGATAAAGCGTCCCTTCTACTACAATGAGCCGGGCTTCTTTCAATTTTTGAATGATATCCGAAGCATATGACGGCTCTTTGTGCAACAACAATAAAATGCAGTATTCCAGCATTCCTTTGCGCATCTGAGATCGTACATTGTCTACATTCATAATCTATAATACTTTGTTTGGCACAAATATATGTATTATACAAGTACCTTGTATAACATAGTTCTACTATTTTGCATAAATTAATATTTAAACAAGAAAAAGAAAGGAATCCCCTTTTTTTCTTGCAAAAAGTTTATCTTTGCCTCTCGTTATAACACTAAAAAGATATAAAGATCATGTTTACCATAAAAAAGGCAACGACCAATGATATTCAGTTGATTAACGAGATGGCTCAGATCGTGTTTCCGGCTACCTACCGGGAAATTCTTTCAAAAGAACAATTGGATTACATGATGGACTGGATGTACTCTCCGAAAAACCTGCGTAAACAAATGGAAGAGGAAGGGCACATCTATTACATAGCTTACAAAGATGGAGAAGCTGCCGGATATGTTTCCATACAGCCCGAAGGAGAACATTTATTTCATCTGCAGAAAATCTATGTACTTCCCCGTTTTCAAGGTTGCCGGTTGGGCAAAGCACTATTTGAGCAGGCCGTCAAAGCAATTAAAGAAATCCATCCCGGACCTTGCGAAATGCATTTGAATGTAAACCGTAACAATAAGGCTTTACAATTCTACCAACATTTGGGAATGGAAAAAGTTGCAGAAGGAGATTTCCATATAGGCTACGGATATTATATGAACGATTATATCATGGGACTGAAAATCTAACCCTATCTTACAAAAACAAAATGGACGAATATCGTATCAATGGATTGACCATAAAAGAAAATTTGCTGCAACTGGCAGAAAATGGAAATAAAAAGTTTACCGAATCGCTGCATCCGGGAATAGAAAATGTATTGGGTATCCGCATCCCTGCCCTAAGGCGGTTAGGAGCACAAATTGCCAAAGATGACTGGGAGAGTTATCTACAGACTGCGGATACTTATTATATGGAGGAACGTATGCTACAAGGTATGGTAATAAGTAATCTGAAAATGAAAGACACGGAAGCATATCTTTCACTGGTTGCCCGGTTTATTGCCATCATCAACAGTTGGTCTGTTTGTGACACTTTTGACTTTTACGGCAAACAACGGTTTGTGGACAAGAACAAGAAAAGGGTCTGGCTATTTTTGGAAGACCGGATGAAATCCGACAAAGAATATGAAATACGTTTCGGAGTAGTAATGGCAATGGCTCATTATATTGACGAAGAGTATATAGACAACGTATTGCAATGGATGGACCGGATCAGTCACGAAGGATATTATGTGAAGATGGCTGTAGCATGGGCTTTATCCGTATGTTATGTCAAGTTTCCTCAAAAAACGATGAACTATCTGAAGGAAAATCATTTAGATGACTTTACTTACAATAAGGCACTACAAAAAATCATAGAATCTTATCGGGTAAGCACGGAGGACAAAGAAATCATCCGCAGCATGAAAAGAAAAAACAAATAATGTCCATTTACCGCAAAGAGGCTTTGAATCCTTCCGAAAGAAATTCACCATTCATATTCGGAAAGATTCAAACCGCTCCAGCAGCTATTAATAATCGGGAAAAGTTATTCCTCCCAAACCAAATAAGCTGAAACCAGCCAATGATTCAATTTATTGCCATCTACCTGTTGTGCCTCAGGGATACTTACCTTAAAAGAATGTTTACCGGCCGGCAAGTCACCAATAACAGCCTCCTCAGGCATCACATCGCTACCCGGACACCAATTGGAACGGGACAAATCCGAAGAAGCCAAAGGTTCTTCAATCTCTTTTGTCGTATACCCCTTATCACCTATATATGCGGCAACTCGTGGTATCAGCCATACTCCCGTGGCCGGATTAAAACGGCGGAAAGAAGCACAGTCATCACGCCAAGGAATGAAATTCAACACCTCCTTGCCATCAACAGACACGATGTTCCGTTTCTCCACAAACTCATCTCCGCCACTATGTCCTCCGTGACCTGTTACAATATACTTCAAACGAACATTCTTGGCAGCTTTCGGCATATCAAAATCCATCACTACATCTTTGCGTGAGAAAATATCCGGATAAGTCTGTCCGATATAATACACCGTATTCATCAAAGGCTTCACACGGCGCTCCGGCATCACGTCGCAAGTGATCTTACTCTCCTTCACATCCAATTCCATACTGGCCACATACCCCTCGGCAGTCCATGTATCAATATAAATTCCCACGTATGCCTCTCTCTCCAATGCTGGATAAAGATCGGTAATATCCTGCACCCAAGTCACACTCTTTTCCCATTTCGGGATATATACAGGACGTCTCTTGCTGCTCAAAGAATCATTATCCGAACTATAATACCCCACACCGAACGGGGTCATAAAACGCATCAGTTCAAGGGTAGGCACATAATCCTGACCCGGAACAATACCAATCATTTTTTCATATTTGGTACTGTCTACCGCAGGAAACGCCCTCTTGCCTTCGGCTATATTCATCAGATTAATCACCGATTCTTTGGGAAGCACAAAACAAGATCCAGATTTATCCCAACGGTCACCATTGGAAGCTACAGTTACTTTCAGGGTAACATCCACATCCCTTTTATAATCGGGTAAGGTTATTTTCTTTAAAATGATACGCCCGTTTACCAGACGGATCACTCCGTCAGCATTGGCAGGAGTATAATTAGGGAAAGAATCGGGACGAAAACAAACAGGGGTTTTGTCGAATACTTGAATATGAGTATTCCCCAATGCCGGTAATTCTTTGTGATTTGCAGCATCGGCCGGCATCATAAAAGTTGCCGCCACAGCCAGTGGGGCAATAAAGGTCAGCAGGTTCATTCTTTTTAATTATAGGTTAGTAATCAAGGGTATATAAATTAATTTCACAAAAAACTACACGGACCTACACAAATCGTCCGATCTGTATAAATCCATGTAGTCTATAATAAAAAAAGGAATTATTGATGCTGTTCACGCAACAAATCATTCACAGTCTTCACCGGATTAAAGGTACTCAACGGCACTTCAACAAAAACAGTGTTCCAGTCACTCATTGCGCCGTTCCACAAGCCCGGAAGCTCCAATGCTTTCAGTTCTCTACCGTTCTTTGATTTATAAGAGATAAAACCTGTAGCCTTATCCACATACTTCACCAAGTCGAATTTGTTTCCTTTATAATCGCGTACCGCACACACCAAATCCACCGGATTAAAGTGAGTACCCTTCTCGAACATCTCTTTCTTGACCGGATCATTCATGTCAATCTGAGAACTTTCCAAAATTTGCAATGAAACAGTACCATCCGCATTATAAGCCAGGAACGGGCCGCCTCCCGGTTCACCCACATTCTTCACCATACCGCATACACGCATCGGACGGTTCAACTTCTTACGCAGATAAATAACCAGATCGGCATCTTCCAGATCCTTGATATCCAGTTTGCGGCAACATAAAGTCTGCTGTAAGAAACGAATGATCTCTTCCAGCTGCGCATGTGTATATTTACCGCCATCCAGTAATTCCAAATATTCAAATACCTGCTTCTGCAGAGTAACCAGTACCCCCGCAATCAGCTTTTTATACGTAACAGTATCCTCTTTCAAGCGATCGGGAACCACATTATCTATATTCTTGATAAAGATAACATCGGCATCCAAATCATTCAGGTTCTCAATCAGCGCACCGTGCCCCCCCGGACGGAACAACAGCTTGCCTTTATCGCGGAAAGGTTTGTTCTCCATATCGGCAGCAACCGTATCCGTACTCGGCTTCTGTTCAGAAAACGACACATCATATTCCACCCCGTATTTCTTTGCATAAACGGCAACCTTCTCTTCCACCAGCTTTGTGAACAACTCACGATGTTCCGTAGAAACGGTGAAATGCACATTCACTTTTCCGGTCTTGCCTGCCGCATACAACGCACCCTCCACCAAATGTTCTTCCAGCGGTGTACGCACACCATCCGCATACCGATGGAATTTCAACAACCCCTTCGGTAATGCCCCATAGTTCAAGCCGGCAGCTTCCAGCAGATTGGCTACTATAGATTTATACTCCTTCCCGGCCATCAAAGCATCAATATCCTTTCCTGTATTATCCATACAAGCCGCATTCAAGTCATTGTAGAATGCGAAGCTATGAATATGGTCGAAAAATTTCTTTTCGAAATCAGTCTTCGGAATATTGTAATCAGCCCCCAGGAATTCGAACAAATTCTTGAACATGCGGCTGGCAGCACCAGAGGCGGGTACAAACTTCACGATGGTTTTCTCCCCTTCCTTATATGTATCCCATGCTTCCAAATAATTTTTCATTTCATTTTCGGCGGGAGCCATGATTCCCTTTTCAACAGAAGCGGCTGCATCCAACTTCAAAAATGGGAAACCCTTTTCAAAGCAAGCCAGTTGTTCTGCAATCTGCTGCTCGGAAATTCCTTTTTTCACTAATAAGTCTTTGTCTTCAGGTGTTAACATAAGTACATGATTTTATATGGTTTAAATAAATTGTTACCTTATTCTTTCACTATTAATTGCCCAAAAATACAAAAAAATGCGAGAACACTACCTAATAAATAAAGAAAAAAACTACCTTTACCCTCGAAAAGATTTCACGTGTTATGGAAGAAAAAGCATTTTTCACAGCCAAAGAGCGTGAGCAACTGTTCGCCCTCTATAAACGATTGCTGCAATTATCCGGCGACACCTTGCAGAAGGGTGATTGCCATAAGTTAAAAATACACCTCATAAAAGCAGTTGCCGAAGGTAACCTGCCACGAAATTGTTTCGGAATGAATCCTATCATCAAAGATATGCAGACCGCTGTCATCGTGGCCGAGGAAATTGGGATGAAACGGGCTTCCATCCTGGGGATCATGCTGCACGAATCGGTAAAGAACCATTTATGCACCTTAGCATCTGTACAACAGGAATATGGAGAGGATGTAGCGGGGATCATACGCGGTCTTGTGAAAATCAATGAGCTATACTCCAAAAGCCCTACCATAGAATCGGAAAATTTCCGCAACCTGCTGCTCTCCTTTGCCGAAGACATGCGTGTTATTCTGATCATCATTGCAGACCGCGTGAACCTGATGAGACAGATAAAGGAGACTCCCAATATAGAAGCACGCACCCAAGTAGCCAACGAAGCTGCCTATCTGTACGCACCGCTGGCACACAAGCTGGGGCTATACAAACTGAAATCGGAGCTGGAAGACCTTTCCTTGAAATATACTGAACACGACGTATATTATCATATAAAGGACAAACTGAACGAAACGAAAGCCTCCCGTGACAAATACATAGCCGCCTTTATCGAACCGATACAGCATAAGCTGGAAGAAGCAGGATTGAAGTTCCACATGAAAGGGCGTACCAAGTCCATCCATTCCATCTATCAGAAAATGAAGAAACAGAAATGTCCCTTCGAAGGAGTGTATGACTTGTTTGCCATCCGAATCATTCTGGACTCTCCCGTCGACAAGGAAAAACAAGAATGCTGGCAGGTATATTCCATTGTGACCGATATGTATATGCCCAATCCCAAACGTCTGCGCGACTGGCTCTCCGTACCCAAAAGTAACGGATACGAATCCTTGCATACCACTGTAATGGGGCCTGAAGGCAAATGGGTGGAAGTACAGATACGCACCGAACGCATGGACGAGATAGCGGAACGTGGTCTGGCAGCCCACTGGCGTTACAAAGGCGTAAAAGGAGAAAGCGGTCTGGATGAATGGCTGACCTCCATCCGGGAAACACTGGAGAACGCCGACAGTGACCTGGAAGTGATGGACCAGTTCAAACTGGATTTGTACGAAGACGAGGTATTTGTATTTACTCCCAAAGGTGATTTGTTCAAACTTGCCAAAGGCTCCACCGTGCTCGATTTTGCGTTCCACATCCATAGCAAACTGGGCTGCAAATGTATCGGTGCAAAAGTGAACGGCAAGAATGTACAGCTGAAGCAAATGCTGCATAGCGGTGACCAGGTGGAGATAATGACATCGAATACGCAGACGCCCAAGCAGGACTGGCTGAACATCGTGACGACTTCTAAAGCACGCACCAAGATACGGCAGGCACTCAAAGAAATGGTGGCACGCCAGCACGCTTTCGCTAAAGAGACGCTGGAACGAAAGTTCAAAAACCGCAAACTGGAATATGATGAAGCGACAATGATGCGCCTTATCAAGCGTCTGGGATTCAAAAATGTGACGGAGTTTTATCAGAAAATAGCGGACGGAGCGCTGGATGTCAACGAGACGCTGGATAAATATGTCGAACAGCAGAAACGGGACAACGACACGCATGATGAAATTATTTACCGTAGCGCCGAGGGTTACAATTTGCAAGCCGCACAGGAGGAATCAACATCCAAAGAGGATGTGCTTGTGATCGACCAGAACCTGAAAGGACTGGAATTTAAACTGGCAAAATGTTGTAATCCTATTTACGGAGATGATGTGTTCGGATTCGTGACAGTGAGCGGAGGTATCAAGATTCACCGGGCAGACTGTCCGAATGCTACGCAAATGCGCGAGCGTTTCGGCTACCGGATTGTGAAAGCACGTTGGGCGGGTAAGTCGGTAGGTACGCAATATCCTATTACGCTGCGTGTTGTAGGGCATGATGATATCGGTATTGTAACAAATATCACTTCTATCATTTCCAAAGAGAATGGTATCACGCTGCGTTCTATCGGGATTGATTCCAACGACGGGTTGTTCTCCGGAACGTTGACTGTCATGGTAGGTGACACCGGACATCTGGAAGCTCTTATCAAGAAGCTACGGACGGTAAAGGGAGTAAAACAAGTAAGCCGGAATTAAGAACCGAATCTATATAAAAATAG
>OKXW01000446.1_pt1 | contig 9786 bp, 7 predicted proteins | sample 1608981 | NCBI WGS metagenome assembly OKXW01 (sample SAMN02675044, study PRJEB24791) | human gut metagenome, SKBSTL002 | isolation source: stool | host: Homo sapiens | place: USA | reverse complement strand
AAAACATTTAATTTCGGTATAAATCTTGATTTCTAAAAAATATGATTATGAAGACGATAAATAAGATAATAATCGCTCTGACGGGGATTGCCTTCGTGGCATGTTCCGATTTTCTGGATACCCAATCTCCCTCTTATGACAGCGATTGGTTAACGAAGCCGGATTATGGCTCAATGCAGGAACAATGTATGGGACTGAAGGAAAAGGATTCATGCGCTGGAATATCGCCTGCCCACGTACTACACTGGCAGAAGGATTGAAACGTTTTACTGGTTTCGTAAGAAATCTTTAAGAGATATATACGGCAAATTCATTTTTAATAGAACGCAACTATATAGTTTACCATACCAAGCATTACGTATAACAAAGTAAATAGTTGCGACTTAATTTTTTATCTCATTTTTTCTTTTCTTCCACAACTGATAACTATTGATGATGTTCTGCCACACCACATAACTACCCGGACCGACAGACGATAAAGGATTAAGATACGTAACCGCCATCCAAATAGCTAGTACTGTATTTTTTTGCCCCAATGCCTGTCCTGCACTTATACGGTCATTATATGCACTACCAATTCTTTTACCAAAATAAAATTGTAAGCAACAAGTTACTAAACCGGCAAAAGCAATCAACATCTCTACCGTTACATCAGCAGTACTGTTAACCAAAGAGCGAGTAGTCTGCCCCATTACAATGGTCAATGCTACCGCCCATAAATAAAAAGCCGAAGTATGATATTTCAGTAAAAACTTGTGGAGCCGGGGAATATAATAACGGAATAATAAAGCGATAAAAAACGGTGCAAGCAACAATGGAAAAACCTTACTTAAAATCTTAAGAAAAGCAATACCAAAAGTAACATCTGTATGTGGTTCAACCAATGGAAATATCAAAGGAACTGCTATTGCAGCCAAAATATTTGAAAGCAATGTATAAGTAGTCAAACTGGAAGCACTTCCACCTAGTTTTCCCGTAATTACTGCCGCTGCCGTAGCAGTAGGACAAATAAGACAAACCATAGCCGCCTCGAATATCTCCTTATAAGATTCATCCATCGGACAAAATATTAACAACAACGCAATAATACCACAAGAAATGGCTTGAATAGCCAACAACCAGCCATGCCATACTCTAGGAACCAACTCTTTTGGTTCAATTTTACAGAATGTAAGCAACAATTGGGCAAAAATCAAGGAAGGAGTTAAAAAAGAAATCAACCCATTCATAAATGGCTTTGTCGGCTCCAGAAAAGTGAAGTTGGCAAAAACAAAATAACCGATAACTCCTGCAAGCATCGCTAGAGGTAACGTCCAATTCTTCATAAACTTAAACAAGTCCATCTTTCAATATTTATTTTAGAATACAAAATAAAAGAATTTAGTCCAAACACTCGTCTATTTTTCGGGTTTTGTGGCAAGTTTCGAATAAAAAACGCAAAACTTAAAGACAAAAGCCGAGTTTTCACTAAAAATCGCTACATTTGCAACTTAATTGATATGAAAACCGATAGACTTAAAATAATATTCCTGTTGTGTAGCCTGTGGCTGGTCTTTCCCTGTTTCTGCCTGGCGGCAAAGGGAAAGGACTTTGTAGTCGTCATTGATCCCGGTCATGGCGGACATGATCCCGGTGCTATCGGCAGACGTGGAAAAGAAAAAAACATCAATCTGAACGTAGCTTTAAAAGTAGGACAACTGATCCAAAATAACTGTAATGACGTAAAGGTAATATATACCCGGAAAACAGATGTCTTTATCCCTTTGGATCGTCGTGCACAAATAGCCAATAATGCCAAGGCCGATTTATTCATCTCTATACATACTAATTCCATAGCCCGTGGCAGAACTGTACGGGGAACAGAGACTTATACGTTAGGACTCCACCGTACTGAAGAAAATTTAGAAGTTGCTAAAAAAGAGAACTCGGTTATTTTGATAGAGGATAATTATGAACAACGTTATGCCGGATTCAATCCAAATTCTTCTGAAAGCTATATTATTTTTGAATTTGTACAAGACAAAAATATGGAGAAGAGTGTAAAATTAGCCACTCTTATCCAAAAACAATTCAAGAATACAGCCAAACGAATAGACAAAGGAGTACATCAAGCCGGATTCCTAGTTCTACGTGCCACTTCCATGCCTAGTGTTTTGGTTGAATTAGGCTATATCTCAACACCGGATGAAGAACAATATCTTTTATCCGATGCAGGCACTACGGCGTTATCTAACAGCATTTATAAAGCATTCCTCAATTACAAGCGCGAACATGACGCCCCCATCGGCCGCAGCAGAGTACAAGAACAAGAATTACCGGAACCAGAAAACAAACCGAAAGAATCAAGAATAGAAATACAAACTGCGGAACCGGACACTGCAACGGAACCGGACAAGGTTACCAAAAAGTCTGTGCCTGCCACACAAAAAAAGATCACAGGCGACCAAGCCCGAACATCTGCCAAGCCTGTATTTAAAATACAAATATTGGTATCAAACAAAATATTGCCCAAAGGAAGTAAACAACTGAAAGGTGTATCACCTGTTAGCTATTACCGCGAAAAAGGACTTTATAAATATACTTACGGAGAAAATACGGATTATAATAAAATACTACGCATGAAACGTAATATTACTCCTAAATTTAAGGACGCTTTCATTATCGCTTTCAAAAACGGAGAGAAAATGAATGTGAACGAAGCCATCAAAGAATTTAAAAAGAATAGATAATATAAAAGGTATAATTGAAATGACGAAAGAGGTAAAAATAGGATTAATAGGCATCGCTGCATTGGCTATGCTGATCTTTGGTATCAACTACCTGAAAGGAATAAATATGTTCCAATCTGCCAATTACTATTATGTAGAATATACAAATATAAACGGATTAGCCGGATCAAGCCCCGTCTTTGCCAATGGTTATAAAGTAGGTACAGTAAGAAATATCAATTACAACTATGCAAAACCGGGACATGTCACAGTAGAAGTGGAAGTGGACAAGGAAATGCGTATCCCCAAAGGAAGTACAGGAGAACTGGTTACAGAAATGCTGGGAACGGTAAAGATGAACTTACTCCTTAACTTTAATTCTACAGAATACTATCAACCGGGAGATACCCTGCCCGGCAAAACGAATGCGGGGCTCATGGGAGCCGCTGAAGAAAAGCTAGTTCCTCAAATAGAGCAGATGTTACCCAAAATGGATTCTATCCTATATTCATTAAATAAAATATTAGCTGATCCTGCATTGAGTGCAACCTTGCACAACGCAGAAAAACTGACAGCCAATCTGGATGTGACAACACGTCAATTAAACATGTTAATGCAAAAGGATCTTCCGCAACTTACTGGAAAATTAAACACAATTGCTGATAACTTCATTGCTATCAGCGACAATTTGAAAGGTATTGATTATGCTTCAACGTTCAATAAAATAGACTCCACTTTATATAATGTACAAATGCTGACAGAAAAACTCAATCGCAAGGACAACAGTATCGGATTGCTATTCAATGATCCTACTTTCTACCAAAATTTGAGTGCGACGACAGCAAACGCTGCAACCTTATTGGAGGATTTGAAAGCGCATCCTAAACGTTATGTACATTTCTCTTTGTTTGGCAAGAAAGATAAGTAACAGATTTGCTAATTTAAAAATATTCTAAATAAGTCTACTCAACCATTTTTCCACTTATTTTCAGTAAATGACTGCAAATAGGGAAGAAATACCATGTAGACTTATTTCATTTAAAATAAATAAAAGCCTATTTTGACTGTTAGTCAGCTAAGAATCAGTCAATTATCAAACAACAAGAATCTTTCAAAAGCCTTTAGATAGAGGTTTTTATAAGTAACTGAAACTAAAGATATTACTCTTTAAAAATAAAAAGCAAGAAAAAAGCGATTTGTTTTTTCAGAAATTCATTTCGAAATTTGCATTGTAGAAGTTTCGCTTTTTATAATAAATGTTTCATATGATTGAAAACGATCACGTCGTTTTATGGGGTCGTTGCCTGAACCTTATCAGAGACAACGTACCAGAAACGACCTTTAAAACGTGGTTTGAGCCTATCGTACCGCTTAAATATGAGGACAAGGCACTGACAATTGGCGTCCCCAGCCCATTCTTCTATGAATTTCTAGAAGAAAAGTTTGTGGACTTGCTGCGCGCTGCCCTATATAAAGAAATTGGGGAAGGAACGCAGCTTATGTATTGTATCTTGACCGATAAGACCAACCATATAACTGTTAACATGGAGGGAAGCAAACGCTCTTCAGCACTACCCACACAAACAGTTATACGAGATGGTAACAAGGCACCTAATCCAATGCAGGCACCAGCTCCGCAGGATTTAGACCCACATTTGAATCCAAATTACAATTTTGAGAATTTCATAAAAGGAAATAGTAATGAGTTCTCACGTACAGTAGGAGAAACTGTAGCTAAAAATCCGGCAAAAACATTCAACCCTTTGTTTTTGTATGGACCATCCGGTGTGGGCAAAACTCACTTGACTAATGCTATTGGTACCCGCATCAAGGAATTATATCCTGAAAAAAGAGTATTGTACGTATCAGCACATCTGTTTCAGGTGCAATACACTGACTCTGTTCGTACCAATCATTTCAATGATTTCATTAGTTTTTATCAAACCATAGACGTTTTGATTATTGATGATATTCAAGAATTCGCCGGAGTAACCAAAACCCAGAACACATTCTTCCACATCTTTAACCATCTGCACCAGAACGGTAAGCAACTTATTCTGACTTCTGACCGTGCGCCGGTAATGCTACAAGGTATGGAAGAACGCCTTCTGACCCGCTTTAAATGGGGCTTAGTGGCCGAATTGGAAAAGCCGGACGTAGAATTGAGAAAGAATATCTTACGTAATAAAATACGTCGTGACGGTTTGAATATACCGGAAACAGTAATTAATTATATTGCTGAAAACGTAAATGAAAGTGTACGTGAATTAGAGGGCATCATTAATTCACTTTTGGCACAATCCATTATTTTCAAGCGTGATGTTGATTTGGATTTGGCTGAAAGAATTGTACGAAAAGCTGTACGCTGTTGTGAGAGCAAGCCTGTCACAGTAGAAGATATCATACAGAAAGTATGCAGCCATTACGAGATAGAAGAATCTGCCATCCATACTAAAACAAGAAAAAGAGAAGTGGTACAAGTACGTCAGGTAGCTATGTATCTGGCCAAAAAACATACAGACTCCTCTTCTTCCAAAATTGGTCAATTAATAGGTAATAAAGATCATGCAACCGTATTGCACGCTTGCAAAATAGTAAAAGACCAAGTAGAGGTTGACAAAGCATTTAAAGCGGATATTGAGGAAATTGAAGCTTCTCTCAAAAGGAAATAGAATAAAACCACAGAGGTGCGCAAAGGGCATTTTCTTTATTTCCCTCTGCGCACCTCTGTTTTAAGATTGATAGTTCCCGGCAATTCACTTCTCAAAACCCTGTTTCTTCAAGGTTTCTTTCAAAGTTACAGACATACATTCATTATCCGACTTCTTGTATCTGACCTCAGTAAATACCTGAGCCAGTGTTTCCTTATGATTTTCTTTAATAAACTGATGATTTTCCGGAAGTGACTCTTTATATCTATAAATACGATCAATATCCTCTTTGGTATAATCATGATACAATTCTTCATGCAAAATACCCTCTATAGGAAGACGATCGACTTGTGGAGGGCATTCATCCGGATATCCTACTGTAATAGTAGCCACCGGCATAACCAATTCCGGCAACTGAAGGATATCAATAATCTGATCAGGATTATAAATCGTTGTTCCCAAAAAACAAATACCTAATCCATTTTCCTCAGCCAATGTACAAAAGTTCTGAGTCACAAGCAATGCATCCGTAGCAGCATTCAAAAAAGAAATGGGATTGTCATAACCCGGTACCGCCTTACGCTCTCTGCACCATTTACTAAAACGGTTAAAATCCGCACAAAAAGTCAGTACAACCGGAGCACCTGTTACCATCGGTTGATTAAAATGGGCAGGTGCCAATCTCTCTTTCATCTGCTTGTCACGAGTCACAATCACACTATATAATTGCATATTACCCATTGTAGAAGCACGGAACGCCTTTTCAAGCAAATCATTTAACAAAGAAGCAGAAATATCTTCCTGCTTATATTTACGGATCGTCCGTCTATTATTTATCGATTCCATATATATTTTTCTTGCAAAGATAAAAAAAGAAAAGAGTAATAATGCATTTTTTGCAAAATATTATATGCTAAGAATCTGGCCTTTTCAACTAGTCAATCACTCATCCCCTCCATCAAAATTTTCAAAACAGAAAACTTCTACAAATAAGCAAGCATATATATCTTTTGATAATCAATAAATTAACAAATATTCTTGGATAACTTTCAATTTGTTGAAAACTTATCTGCTTTTTATTTTGTTAATTGAAAAAACATATATAGCTTTGCCGAAACTTTTATTATAATGAGTTGTAACTTCTACACTAAAACAACTTATTGATATTACAGTAAATCTAAAAATAAAAGTGGAAAGACAAACGTACACCTATGACGAAGCTTTTGAAGCATCTTTACAATACTTCAAAGGTGATGAACTTGCTGCAAGGGTTTGGGTAAACAAATATGCAGTAAAAGATTCTTTCGGGAACATTTTCGAAAAGTCTCCCGAAGATATGCATTGGCGCATTGCAAATGAAGTAGCCCGCATTGAAGCTAAATATAAGAACGGGTTAAACGCACAGCAGCTTTACGAATTATTGGATCACTTTAAATACATTGTTCCGCAAGGTAGCCCTATGACAGGTATCGGGAACGACTTTCAAGTGGCTTCCTTATCAAACTGCTTTGTCATTGGAATTGATGGAGCAGCCGACTCATACGGAGGTATAATCCGCATTGATGAAGAACAAGTACAATTAATGAAACGTCGTGGTGGCGTAGGACATGATTTATCTCATATACGACCAAAAGGTTCTCCGGTTAAAAATTCAGCACTGACTTCCACCGGACTGGTGCCCTTCATGGAACGTTATTCCAATTCAACACGTGAAGTAGCGCAAGACGGACGTCGTGGTGCTTTAATGTTAAGCGTATCCATCAAGCATCCAGATTCAGAAGCATTTATTGATGCCAAAATGACCGAAGGCAAAGTAACCGGTGCTAATGTATCCGTGAAACTAGATGATGCATTTATGCAGGCAGCTGTAAATGGCACTCCTTACAAACAACAATACCCGGTAGATTCCGATCAACCTGTTTTCACGAAAGACATTGATGCATCTGCGTTATGGAAAAAGATTGTCCATAACGCATGGAAGTCTGCTGAACCCGGTGTATTATTTTGGGACACCATCATCCGTGAATCCGTACCAGACTGTTATGCCGATTTAGGATATCGTACTGTTTCTACCAATCCTTGTGGTGAAATACCCCTGTGTCCCTACGATTCTTGTCGCTTATTAGCTATCAACTTATACTCATACGTAGTAAACCCTTATACAAAGGAGGCTTACTTTGATTTCGACTTATTCAAAAAGCATGTGGCATTGGCCCAGCGCATTATGGATGACATCATTGACTTGGAATTGGAAAAAATCGAGAAAATCATAGCTAAAATCGATTCCGATCCCGAAAGTGAGGAAGTAAAAGAAGCAGAGAAACATTTATGGGAAAAAATTTATAAAAAGAGCGGACAGGGAAGACGTACAGGCGTAGGTATCACAGCTGAAGGGGATATGCTTGCCGCTATGGGGTTACGCTACGGAACAGAAGAAGCAACAGAGTTTTCTGAACAAGTACATAAAACAATCGCTCTGGAAGCCTATCGTTCATCTGTTAACATGGCAAAAGAACGTGGAGCATTCGCTATCTATGACAGTGAACGAGAAAAAAACAATCCGTTCATCAACCGCTTAAAAGAAGCTGATCCAGAATTATATGAGGAGATGAAAAAATACGGACGACGTAATATCGCCTGCCTGACCATAGCTCCCACCGGAACTACCAGCCTAATGACCCAAACTACTTCCGGCATAGAGCCGGTGTTTATGCCGGTGTATAAACGTAGAAGAAAAGTCAATCCGAATGATCCTCAGACACACGTAGATTTTGTAGATGAAACAGGAGATGCATTTGAGGAATATATTGTATTCCACCATAAATTTGTGGAATGGATGACAGTAAACGGTTACGATCCCACCAAGCGTTATACACAAGAAGAAATTGACAAATTGGTAGAAAAGTCACCTTATTATAAAGCCACATCAAATGATGTAGACTGGCTGATGAAAGTAAAAATGCAAGGACGCATCCAAAAATGGGTTGACCATTCAATCAGCGTAACTATCAATTTGCCCAATGACGTAGATGAAGCATTGGTAAACCGCTTGTATGTAGAGGCATGGCGTTCAGGATGCAAAGGATGTACCGTTTATCGTGATGGCTCCCGCTCCGGAGTTTTACTTTCTACCAAAAAGGACAAGAAAGACAAAAAAGAAGAACTTCCCCCTTGCAAACCACCTACGGTAGTAGAAGTGCGCCCCAAAGTACTGGAAGCGGAAGTAGTACGTTTCCAAAACAACAAAGAAAAATGGGTTGCATTTGTAGGCTTGTTGGATGGACATCCATACGAAATCTTTACCGGTCTGCAAGATGATGAAGAAGGTATTTCATTGCCCAAATCGGTCACTACCGGACGCATCATCAAAAACATTGATGAAGAAGGCAACAAACGATATGATTTCCAGTTTGAAAACAAACGTGGATACAAAACAACCATTGAAGGTTTGTCTGAAAAGTTCAACAAAGAATATTGGAACTATGCTAAATTGATTTCGGGTGTACTTCGTTGGAGAATGCCTATTGATCGTGTTATCAAACTGGTAGATTCTCTGCAACTTGACAGTGAAAACATTAACACATGGAAAAATGGTGTAGAACGAGCACTGAAAAAATATGTAACAGATGGTACTAGTGCCGAAGGACAAAAATGTCCCAATTGCGGAAATGAAACTCTCGTATATCAAGAAGGATGCTTGATCTGCAAGACTTGTGGCACATCGAGATGTGGATAATGGTTTATTATATAATGTAACAACACAAAGGAAAAGCTCCTTCATGACTTTCGTGAAGGAGCTTTTTTATATAAACAAAATAAATCCCTTTTCTATCTTACCCCTACAATACGATGAAACCGTTCCACAATACGCCTTCCTAAATCCATACGCGTACTATCTACTTTATGAATGGCAGCAGGAGTCACATCATCTTTATATTTGGCTTTACCTACACGTATTTTCATCTTATCCAGATTACCGGAAATATTCACTCCAGCCTTAAAAGGCAAAGGCGATTTCAAAATGGATATATGATATTTAAAATTCATATCCAGTCCTTGCTCTCCCCCTATGGCAGCTTTATAACGATCTATAGACACTTGAAATGGATAAACAAGAACACTACCGTCATTAACAACTACATTAACCGAAATACTATCAAATACATTCTTCTTTTTATTTTTAAACATCAACATCTTTGAAATTTCGGCAAAGGTCTCACCATCCATCAACACCAAACTGTCCCCTTTTATATACATGGCCGAACGCAAAGTAGGTATACGAATATTCATATTTGAATCCAGACGTGCCTCTGCAGCCACATCAAACTGAACCCTTCCTTCAAAAGATCTCAGCATAGGTACAATGGTATCCATGTAGGCTCGGTGATGGACGCCTTGCCACCTTTCGGTGGTAGGTTTCCCATAAC
>OKXW01000440.1_pt1 | contig 9996 bp, 9 predicted proteins | sample 1608981 | NCBI WGS metagenome assembly OKXW01 (sample SAMN02675044, study PRJEB24791) | human gut metagenome, SKBSTL002 | isolation source: stool | host: Homo sapiens | place: USA | reverse complement strand
CTGCGGCTGGAAAAGGCCGAGATCACCGGCACGGTGACCGTCTCCTTCATCCGGGAAACATACGTCAGCCCGCAGATCCAGTCCGCTGCCGAGACCCGCACCGGAGAGCTGAATGCCGGCGCTGTGACCGGCTGGGACGGGGAAAAAAGTCAGGACTGGAACCTGACAAGTCTCAGCGAGGACGGCAGAAGCCGCTGGACCATCTCCATGATGGAGGACGGTTCGCTGCGGATGCAGTCCACCGGCCCCAAAAAGGGCAGTGAGGTCTGGTACGTTTTTCAACGCACCGAGGCATGGGACGACATCGGCTTCACCGCCATCCCCCGCAGGCTGTGGGGCACTTACCGCGCCGGAGACGAGTCCGCAAATGGCATCCGCTGGATGACCTTCCTGCCGGACGGCAGCTGCTGCATGAGCGTGGAATGGGTCGGGTGGAACGGCATTCTGACCGGCACCGCAGAGGGAACGCAGGGCCGGACAGAGGACGGCACCGAGCTGCACTTCACGCTGACCGACACGGATGGCAGACCGTGCGAGTTCTGGGCCATTTTGCTGAACGATGACGGCAGCCCCAGCGGCTGCAGCCTGAAATACCGCGCCGGAGAGCAGTTGTTTGACCGGGACACGCGTCCCATTTACTGGAAAAACGACTCCCCGGATCTAACCCTTGTACCGTGACCAAAACCGGAAACCGTGCGATAACAGAAAGTTATCGTTTGCACAAATAAAACATACAGGAGGAAATTACTATGGGTCTTATCAAAGCAGGTATGGGCGCACTGGGCGGAACTCTTGCAGACCAGTGGAAGGAATTTTTCTACTGCGATTCTCTGGACAAAGATGTGCTGATGGTAAAGGGCCAGAAGCGCACCTCCCGCCGCAGCTCCAACAACGGCGAGGACAACATCATCACCAACGGCAGCGGCGTTGCCGTGGCCGATGGTCAGTGTATGCTCATCGTGGAGCAGGGCAAGGTGGTGGAAGTGTGCGCCGAGCCGGGCGAGTATACCTTCAATTCCTCCACCGAGCCCAGCGTGTTCACCGGCAACTTCGGCGACAGTCTGGCTGCTACATTCCAGACCGTAGCCAAGCGCTTTACCTACGGCGGCGACACCGGCAAGGATCAGCGGGTGTACTACATCAACACCAAGGAGCTGGGCGAGATCCTGTACGGCACCGCCACCCCCATTCCGTTCCGTGTGGTGGTCAGCGAGGAGCGGGGCTACAAGCTCTCGGTGAACATCCGCTGCAACGGCAGCTTTACTTACCGCATCTGCGACCCGCTGCTGTTCTACACCAACGTGTGCAGCAACGTCTCCACCCAGTATGACGCATCCGAGATCGCTCCCCGCCTGAAGAGTGAGTTGCTGAACGCTTTGCAGCCCGCGCTGGCTACTCTTTCTGCCAACAAGGTGCAGTATTACGAGATCCCCGCCCACACGCTGGAGATCTCCGAGGCCCTCAACGAGCAGCTGTCCAATGTCTGGCGCAAAAAGCGCGGCATCGAGGTATTCTCCTTCAACATCAACTCCCTGTCCATCCCGGAGGAGCAGCAGAAGAAGATCACCGAGTGGGAAGAAAACGCCATGACCACCGACCCCACCACCGCTGCCGCCCGTCTGGTGGGTGGTCAGATCGATGCCATGAAGACTGCTGCTGGGAACACCGCCGGTGCTATGACCGGCTTTATGGGCATGGGCATGGCAACTGGTGCAAACGGCATGAACGCCCAGAGCCTGTTCGCCATGGGGCAGCAGCCCGCAGCACCCCAGCAGCAGACTTCTGCCGCCGACAGCTGGAAGTGCAGCTGCGGCGCTACCGTTACCGGCAAGTTCTGCCCGGAATGCGGCAGCAAAAAGCTGGAGCCGAAGCCCGCTGCTGACAGCTGGACTTGCAGCTGCGGTGCCACCGTCACCGGCAAATTCTGCCCGGAGTGCGGCAAGCCCCGCCCGGCAGCAGCAGAGGGCTGGACTTGCAGCTGCGGCGCGGTGAACAAGGGCAAGTTCTGCTCCGAGTGCGGCAAACCCAAGCCTGCTGGTACCCCCAAGTATAAGTGCGACAAGTGCGGCTGGGAACCGGCAGACCCCGCTCACCCGCCCAAGTTCTGCCCGGAGTGCGGCGACCCCTTTGACGACAGCGACCGGACCTGACCTGACAAATACAGAGCATTGAAAGGAGCATACCATGATGGGATTCTTTTCCAATTTATTCGCAAAACAGAACTGCGCCGTCTGCGGTAAGGAGTGCGGCACCCTGCACCGCTCCAAGCTCCGGGACGGACAGTTCCTCTGCGATGACTGCGGCAACAAGTGCTCCAAATATATCCGGCTCAGCGAGCTGACGCTGGACGAGGCCAAGGAGCACATGGAGTATATGGCCCGGATGAAGCGGGTGTTCGACGAGGTGTTCGACAAGACCGACTTCCGGGTCAACGCATACCCCTCCACCCCGACGCAAATGGGGCTGGTGTTCTGCGATGAGCTTGGAATGTTGTACATCGACGACCGCACCGGCGGCCGGGGCAAGATGCCGGAGCTGATCCGCTACGACCAGATCGCCAGCTATGAGGAGTATCTGGACGAGACCCCCGCCAAGGAGCCGGGCCAGGAACCCACCCTCAACGGCGGCGGCCTGAAGCTCAAGCTGGTGCAGCCCCGCAGCATCACCGAGGCCCAGACCCAGCGGGGCATGCGTCCTCACCCCTACATCAAGCAGGAGCTGGTCATCTGCTTCAGCAAGCGGGACCGGCGGGAGATCGGCTATGCCCACATCGCACGGCAGCATCTGGACCACATCTTCGGGGTCCACGATAATGAGACGAGCATGTTCGGCCGCCGGATGTCCAAGGCCGAGGAACGGGAGCTGAAGGGCCAGATGGGCATGATCGGTGCCATGGGTGCCGTGGCATCTGCCGCCATGAAGGGCGGGCAGCTCTCTGAGCAGGAAAAGGCCCGCTTTGTGGAGAACATCAATCTGGCAAACGACGCCCAGACCGGCGGCATGGCAGTGTACAGCCGCCGGGCCGATGAAGCTTTTGCAAAGGTGCAGTGACCCCAAAAGGAGGAACGGATATGAGAAAGATTCAGCGCAGAGATTTCCTCAAGGCCATGGGCCTTGCCACCGCCGCCCTCGGGCTGACCGCCTGCGGCGGCTCCGGTGCCGCCAGCGCATCCAGCGTTTCCAGTGCACCGGCTTCCAGCAGCAGTGCCCCGTCCGCTTCGGCACAGCCGGAATCAGCAGTGGACAAAGCCGCCCCTGCAGGGGCCCCTGTGACCCAGTTCCAGACCGGGGAGCTGACCATCGGCGAATACACCTTCAAGGCGCAGTACATCCCCTTTGACGTCCGCCGGGAACTGGACGGAGCGCATCACTGCATCCATGCGGACAGCTACCGGGGCAATTACTTCTTCAGCTTCTACAACGAGGACGATGAAGAGCAGTCTGCTAAAATCTTCGAGTATGCCATCAAGGACGACCGGCTGACCCCGGTGGAAGAGTACAACATTGACGGCAGCAACGCCCTCAGCATCGACCGCAATGGCATCCTGTACGCCATGGACAACTTTGATGTCTACTGCTACGATCTGAACAGCAGCGACCCGGAGGAGCCCGGCGACGCACTGGACTACATGGGCAGCTGCTATTCCTCCAAGGATCGGGATCTGACCGTAATCTACCGGACCGACTCCGCACCGGTGCTGGTGCAGGACGGCGAGTACACCGAGCTGACGCTGGAGGGCGACAACGAGATCGGCCCCTTCTGCAGCATGCCCTCCCTGAACCTCAGCGGAGACGAGCTGCTGACGGTGGGCGAGCCGGACTCCAGCGGAGACTACTACTTTGCCGCCTTTGATCTGGACGGCAATGAGCTGGCCCGCAGCTCGCAGCCGGTGGGCAGCTTTGACGCCGTGATGATGAAGCGCCCCAACGGCTATCTGCTGGACACGGGCTATATGTGGGAGCTGTACGCGCCGGACGGCACTTTTTTAGAAAAGTCCCTTCCCGTGGGCGAGCGCGAGACCCTGTGCCAGCTGTGCGGCGACTTCTGCACATTTGATGTTTTCCTGCCGCTGGAAGAAAACGCTTTCTTGGCAGTGGGCCACCACGGCAAAGCCACCGAGCCGGACGAGCCGGTGGTGTTCCGCATCACTACGGATTTCTGAGCCGACCGCTTCGGCGGGAAGACCAACGCAAAAACAGCGGGGCCGGGGAAAAGCCCTCGGCCCCCTTTGGAACAACAGGAGGAAACGCTATGGCAGGAATGCTGGAATATAAGTGCCCCTGCTGCGATGGCGCCATCCAATTTGACAGCGCCACCCAGAAGATGAAATGCCCCTACTGCGACACCGAGTTCGACGTGGATACCCTCAAGGGCTATGACGAGGAGCTGAAGGACGAAAAGCCCAGCGAGATGGAGTGGACCACCCCCGGCGGCAGCTGGGCAGAAGGGGAGACCGCCGGTCTGCATACTTACAGCTGCAAGAGCTGCGGCGGCGAGATCGTGGGCGACGACACCATGGCCGCCTCGGCCTGCCCCTTCTGCGGCAATCCCATCGTCCTCACCGGACAGTTTGCCGGGGCCCTGCGGCCCGACCTCATCATCCCCTTCAAGCTGGACAAAAAGGCCGCCAAGGCCAAATTGCAGGAGCACCTCAAGGGCAAGACCCTGCTGCCCCGGGTGTTCCGCAGCCAGAACCACATCGACGAGATCAAGGGCGTGTATGTGCCCTTCTGGCTCTTCGACAGCGATGCCGACGCTCAGCTGCGGTTCACTGCTACCCGGACCCGCTGCTGGTCGGACAGCAAATACGACTATACCGAGACCAACTACTACTCCGTCCGGCGGGACGGCACCTTGGGTTTTGATGCCGTGCCGGTGGACGGCTCGTCCAAGATCGAGGACGACCTGATGGAATCCATCGAGCCCTTTGCCATGCAGGACGCCATCCCGTTCCAGACCGCCTATCTGGCGGGCTATGTGGCGGACAAATACGATGTGAGCGCCGAGGACAGCATCGAGCGGGCCAACAAGCGCATCCGCCGCTCCACTGAGGAGACGTTCCAGCAGACCGTTACCGGCTACGATTCGGTCAAGGTGGATAACAGCAGCATCCAGCTGCACGGCGGCAAGGCAAAGTACGCGCTGTTCCCGGTCTGGCTGCTGAGCACCAGCTGGCGGGGTGAAAACTACCTGTTTGCCATGAACGGTCAGACCGGCAGATTCGTGGGTGACCTGCCCGTGGACAAGGGCGCTGCCCGCAAGTGGATGCTGGGCCTTACGGCTGCCCTTTCCGCCGCGTCCTACGGCGTGATGTGGCTGCTGTGGCTGGCACGGATCCTGTAAAGGAGGGACGAACGATGAAAAAGACTTCCAACCGACTGCACTCCCTCTTTGCGGCGCTGGCAGCACTGATTCTTGCGGCGGCGCTGGCTGTTCCGGCCTTTGCGGTAGAGGGCGGCTTTGCCGACCTGTACTACCGCATGTTCGACGACGCTGAGGTGCTGACCGAGGACGAGGACAACGAGCTGGAGGACGCACTGGAAGAGCTGAGCCTGCGCCAGAGCTTCGATGTGACCATTGCCACCATCGAGTCGATGGAAAGCGTGGACTACGACAGCATGGAGGCCTATGCCGATGACCTGTATGACTTCTGCCAGTTCGGCTACGGCTCCGATATGGACGGCGTGCTTCTGCTGGTGAGCGTGGGCGACCGCAAATGGCACATCTCCACCTGCGGCTACGGCATCACCGCCTTTACGGATGCCGGCATCCAGTACCTTGGCGAGCAGATGACCCCCTTCATGGCCGATGGAGACTACGCCGGTGCCTTCCGCACCTTTGTCCAATGGTCGGATACCTACATTGACGCTGCCCGGGCGGGCCACCCCTATGACGTGAATAACCTGCCCCGGGAGCCGCTGTCTCTCATGTACCTGTTCCTTGCGCTGGGCATCGGCCTTGTGCTGGCATGGGTCGTCGTCCATGTGATGAAAAGCCAGCTGCGCAGCGTGGCGTTCCAGGAGAACGCCGCCAGCTATGTGCGGGAGGGCAGCATGAACCTGACCAACAGCCGGGAGCTGTTCCTGTACCGTGACGTGCACCGCACCGAGCGGCCGAAGGAGTCCAGCTCCAGCGATTCCGGCGGCAGCTCCACCCACACCTCTTCCAGCGGCACCACCCACGGCGGTGGAGGCGGCTCGTTCTGAAAGGAGTATGTTTATGAACCCTTATCTTTCGGAAAAAGCCCGCGGCGAGATTCCCCGTGTCCTCAAATGGCTGCGGAACGCAGGGCTTGCCTTCTGCGTGTTCTGCTCCTTTGGTGGGCTGTATACCCTCTGCCTGAGTTTGCAGGATAAGGACTATTCCCACATCGGAGGCTATGTGTTCTGGATCGTGGTGGGCGCAGTGCCCCTTGTTCTGTTCGCACGCAACGAAAAACGCCGCTACCATGCAAGAACCATCGCCCGCAAGGTGGAGAGCCACTCCGGGCCGGAGGTGCCCCTGCGGTGGCTGTGCAACAGCGTTGGCATGGACACCAAAGACCTTGCATGGTATTTTGAAAACGGTTATTTTGTAAACCTCAGTCTGGATCTGAACCAGAAGATCGTCCGCAGGCGGACCGTGCCCCGCCATGACCCGAACCGGAGCTGAACCCTCACAGCTGAAACAGAAAGGAGTATTTTCATGGGACTTTTTGATAAGATGAAGCAGGCCGCCGCAAATGTTTCCGGCAACCAGACCGTCACCTTTACCTTTCAGGCTCTGCCGGAAAGCCTTGCCCAGATGCAGGCACTGCCGGAGGCCAGTCTGGACACCCCCTTTAAGACCGCAGCCCTCACCGTCTGCGCGCTGTGCGCCTACGGTGCCGATAAAAACATCGGGCTGGAGATGCTCAACTGGCTGCGGGGCCCCCGCCCGCTGAACGGGCAGGAGATCTCCTTCCTGAACGACCGCTTCCGGGACGGCAAGAGCTATATCCCGTTCTCCTACTTTGTGGGTGCGTCGCCGGAAAACGGCTATACCCCCCGCCAGCCCTTCACCCTGCTGGTGGGCAGCAACCACACCTCCAACACCGAGGAGGGCTACTGCAAGCTGTTCATCCCCTGCGGCGGCGCCGACAGTCCCCGCCCCATCAAGCTGCGCCGCAAGGGCGACGGGCAGTGGTTCTTGTGGGAGCAGTACCTGATGACCGGCATCCGCATCCCGGCGTCTGCCGACCCGTGGGCATAAAACAAAGGGGCTGACATGAAAGCCATGAAAACTTTTGCAGCGCTGCTTGCACTGGCTTTCAGTCTGGCAGGGTGCGGTGCGGTGGACGGCGCCCCCGTCCGCCCCGCTCCCGGCAGCGCCGGGCGGGGCAGCAGCACAGCGGCTTCCGGTGCTGATTCCGCTGAGCCGGAGCAGCTTGCCGCAATGCGGCAGCTGGCCGGGGAAAACGGAGACCTTGCCGGGGTGCTCTATCTGGGCAGCGTCCCGGAGCGCACCACCGATGTGCACGCCGTGCTGGACAGCTTACCGGAACAGCCGTGGCAGTTTGTTGCGGACATCCCGGCAGACCGCTGGGTCGCAGCGCCGGGCGGCGGGCGGGAGCTGTACTGCATCTTTGCCGTGCGCAGGGAGGATACACTTTTTGTCTATGAAAAACAGGACCCCGCGTATCCCGCGCAGCTGGGAAAAGAACTTTACGGCAGGCAGGGTGGCCAGCCCATTCTGCTGCTGTGCAACGGCAGCAGGGAGGACACCGACACCATGGTAACGGTCTATTGCAGCACCGGACGCCCGCTGGACTGGAACCCGCAGCTTTCCGCCGAGACCGGCCGCCCTGTGCCGGTGGAGGGCGTAGACGATTTTTCCCAACACCCGGCGCCTGGCGCTGCCCCCTGAGGTGCGCCCCGGCAGGGTATGAGAAAGGAGAACTTATGAAAAACCTGAAACTTTTGGCAGCCCTGCTGGCGCTGACCATCAGCCTTGCAGGCTGCGGCGGGTCGTCCAAAGGCAGCAGCGCGTCCAGCTCCAAGCCCGAAAAAATGCTGGACGGAGACAACATGACCGCACCCAGCACCCAAGAGCAGGAATACGAAGAGCCGGAGGACGTGGCCTATATGCGCCTTCTGGCAGGGGAGGACGAATACCGCGCCTGTGTGCTGTATCTGGGCGGCTCCTACGAGGTGACCACCGATGTGCAGAAGGTGCTGGACAGCCAGCCGGACTTACGCCAGCTGTGGGGCTTCGTCTATGACATCCCGCAGGATCACTGGGTCGTGGCACCGGATGGCGGGTGCGATTTGTACTGCATCTTCCCGCAGGACCCGGATGCCACCCTGTTCGTCTACGAGACGAGCCTGACAGACGATGCCGAAAACCCGCTCCAGCGCGGCAAACAGCTTTATTACAGCGAGGACGGTCAGCCCATCCTGCTGCTGTGCAACATCAGCGATATCGTCCCCAACACCGAGGTGGAGCTGTACCCTACCGCTGGCGAGGAACTGGTGTTCAGCCCCTTCCTTTCCGGCGAGAACGGCCATGTGGTGGAAGCCGAGGGCGTGTGCGATTTTACCATCTACCCGGAAGGGGACGACTGGGAGACCGACACCAGCCCGTGGTCGTTGGAAGGCAACTGGCTAGAGACCGCCCGCGACACCGACGAGGGCTATTTTGAGACCGCCCCGGAGGATGCCGACCGGATGTGCTTTTTGCCCACAGACGCCGACACCGAGGGCGACCAATTGCCCCTGACCGCCAGCTACATCACCCCCTACCCGGAGCTGAACGTGGAGGAAGCCGACCTGTTCTATCAGGAGGGCACCCCGGAGGTACCCTTCCGGTCCAATCAGGAGTGGTACGCTACCTTTACCGGGGAGGACGGCTCCCGCTACGCCGTCACGCTGGAGGACGAGGACACCCTTGCCCTGAAGTTCTATCTGGACGGCGGGGAGAGCTACCTGAGCCTTGTCAACACCGTCTACTTTGCGCGGCAGGAGGCCATGGGCTGACCGGCGCGCACCCCAACACCGGGAGGAATGCACCATGAAACAAACCAAAAAGATCACCATCCTCCATTCCAACGACCTGCACGGAGACTTTCTGGCAGAGCAGGTGGACGAAAAACTGGTGGGCGGCGTTTCCATGCTGTCCGGCTACATTGAAAAGGTGCGGGCAGAACAGCCCAACACCCTCTACGCCATTGCAGGCGATATGTTCCGGGGCTCGGTCATTGATTCCGAATACAAGGGGCTTTCCACCATCGAAATTATGAACGCCCTTGCCCCGGACGTGGTCACCATAGGCAACCACGAGGTGGACTACGGCATCGCGCATCTGCTGTTCATCGAGAAATGCGCGCGCTTTCCCATCATCAACGCAAATCTTTATATTAAAAACACCCCCACACGGCTGTTCACCCCCTACAAGATCCTGCGGATGGACGGCATGAACATCCTGTTCATCGGCATCATCACGCAGGACGTGATCAACCAGACCAAGTCCGAATCTCTGGTAGGCTCCTTTGTGGACACCGCCGCCGCTGCCGCCGAGGTGGGCAAGATCTGCAACGCCCACAACAGCATCGATATTGATTTTACCGTGCTGCTGACCCACATCGGCTTTGAGGAGGACCGCCATCTGGCGCGCCAGCTGGACCCGGCGTGGGGAGTGGATCTGATCATCGGCGGGCACAGCCACACCCTGCCGGAGCACGCGGTGGAGGAAAACGGCGTGGTCATTGCGCAGGCGGGCACCGGCACCGACCAGATCGGACGCTTTGACATCATCGTGGACACGGACAACAACTGCATCGATTCCTACACATGGCGCACCGTGCCCATCTGCGCCGAGACCTGCCCCCGCAACCCCGCCATGGAGCAGGTGCTGCACCGCTTCACCAGTCAGGTGGACGAAAAGTACAGCCACATCGTAGGGCGCTTCCGCCGGGAGCTTACCCACCCCCAGCGCACGCAGGAGACCGAGCTTGGCAACCTGTTTGCCGATATCTTTAC
>OKXW01000428.1_pt1 | contig 10290 bp, 5 predicted proteins | sample 1608981 | NCBI WGS metagenome assembly OKXW01 (sample SAMN02675044, study PRJEB24791) | human gut metagenome, SKBSTL002 | isolation source: stool | host: Homo sapiens | place: USA | reverse complement strand
CACTCAAACGCAATGGCGAGGTGTCTGTGCATTATGTGGACAGCATCGGCTTCAAGGAACTGCCGGGGTTTCTGGATACAAAGCCGGAACGTCCTTCGGTGCTGATGAATCTCAGGGAAAAGTGCGATGCCCCGGAGTGCAATCCCACTGTCTGCCGGAAAGCGAGGGATGGACATGAACTTTAACCACGAGGAACTCATGCTGATGATGCTCTACAACTCCGGCACCCGGCTAGGGCTTATCCACGAACTGCGGCTCATGCAGTGCTACCTGATGCCGGATGAAACCGCCCTGCGAGAACTGTCGGAGGGCGTTATCGAAAAGCTGAAACTGGTGACCGATGCAGAGTTTGCCGAGTTGGAATTTCCGCTCGACTGACTTTTGCCGCCTGCGGGCGGCATACATATTCTCTTTTACAATGCCATTTGGTGTGGTATACTGAACTCGACAACTCGGAATTTTCTCAGGAGGCTATAAAAATATGATTGGAAGAATTTATCATGTTGGATTGACCGTTTCTGACTTGGATCGCTCGGTTGCTTTCTACAGAGACATCCTTGGACTTGCGTTTCAAGGAGAGATTTTTATGGAAGGCAAAGAAACCGATAAAATGTTTCGCAAGTCGAATTGCAAAGCAAGGGTCGCTTATTTGAACGGTTCTAAGGCTATTGAAACGCCACCGGTCGAGCTGATTCAGTTCGTAGATAGCGAGATCCATAAAGAACAATCAGATTTGTTTACGACATCCATCTCGGAAGTATGTTTCTATACGGATGACATTGATTCTGTCTATAAAACCCTTATCGAAAACCATGTTGAGTGCTTATCTGAACCGCAGTATTTCGACTTTAGAGCAAATGGATTTGGGGAGAGCCGAGCTTTTTATTTCAGAGACCCGGATGGCATTATCCTTGAAATGATGCAAACTCTTTGATAAGAAATCATAGGTATAGGAAATTGCCAACTTCCTGTTTAAGAGGATCAGCCGATGGACAAAACATTTCAGAAATTATTACAGACTGACATTGATCTTTCATCCTTAGGCGTAGAACGCCGTACAGATAACGAACCGTATTTTTGCACACCAAAGGGTGCGTCTGTATTTGGTTGGACCGGTGTGGATGGAATCCACTTCTGTTTTGTTCGTGGCTTTGGCGGTATGGTTTTTGCTGTCAGCCCGGCGAACACATTTCCAAACTATGTTCATCCGTTGGCAAAAAATTTCGCTGATTTTCTGCGGCTACTGCTTGCCTGCGGCGATGTGGCAGCATTGGAGCAGGCATGGATGTGGGATAAGGCACAATTTGAAACCTTCTTACAGGACAACCCTCCCACGCAGGAGCAGCAGGAAACCCTTGCGCTTGTCGCTACGAAATTAAAGCTGATGCCAATGGAGCGGCCATGGGCATATATCAAAGAGCTTCAGGCATCTTTTGATTACAGCAAAATCAAGTACACCAAAGAATATTACGATGTTGTGGACCAGAACGCAAAACCAGCTATCCCGGAGTGGAAAGTCTACTTTGAGGGAAACTTCTGGGGACATTCGGGAAAAGAACGTGCCGGAACAGAAGTCCCCTTGAATCAGCAATTTGAATGGGCCGGGCATCATTGGATCATTCCTGCGGCGTATTCGTGCAGCAAGGGGTTCGTTGTGGACTTTTGTATGCGTACCCCGGAGGAAGACATTCGCAAGTTCATGACTAAATGGGATTTACACCCCGAAAACGACTCTTGTGAATACTTCACGCAGGAGCAGCAACTGCAAATAGATTTAGAAAATCCACTTTGTCTTGACTTTATTCCTCGTTTGGAATTGAACGGGAAAACAATGCTGACCTCCCACGGCTGTTCCGTGGTCTTTAATCCATGTTTGCCAGACGGGGTGATCAATGAAGCGGAAGCAAAGTGGGCATTGGAACACTATGATTTGGATACATCCTATGGGTGGATGATTTTTCGGGCGGCATTTCCGTGGACAAGCAAACGCCGTCCTGAAATAAAATCCCTCTCCCTTACGATGGAGCAACGGCCATGCCGTGTGCCGGGACCACATTTCCAGACACACGCTCCCGGTGATTCGTTTTCTTTCCTCCATCCGGTCAGCGGAACAAACTATACATTGACCGTGCAGGAAATAGAGCAACAAACAATTCCTCAAAAGTGTTTCGGTTCTGACCGCTGGGTTTATCCGACACATTTTACCGTCATGCGTTATACGCTTTTCCCTGAATCGGAGGAAGATATCTCGATTTGTGATTGCTGCGATGGAGATAAGCCTATGGAAATTGCTGTGGAGGGAGACTCCTTCACGCCGGAAACCCAAAATAATGCTTGCGTAGGCATTATCGGTGGAGCTGACGGACCAACAGTGATTATGACTGGAGAAAAATCACAAGGCAGGCTTTATGCTGCTTGCTCAGCACTGCACTTTAAGCCGGTTCGGGATGATGTAGAGTGGTGCACAATGTTCAGTATTAAGAATTTTGATGAAACGACGATCAACCTTATATAACAGGAATACGATGACGACTTTCAGTTTGTCGATGGTTGTCAACTGGGATAATGTCATAGGGCATTGTTCCGAAATTTTTTCATAACCCGCAAAAAGTGGGCTTGATAGAATGCTTCCATTCATGCTATAAACTACCATAGATTCCATAAGCGAGTGACCTGAAAAGGCCGCTCGCTTTTTTGTTTACAACGAGATTGAAGGGAGGAACGCTATGCCAAGCAAAACCGAAGAATACCTTGCCCTTGCCCAGCGCACGGCAAACGGTCTGACCCGGTATTGGGAACACTGGACGGATTATTTGACTACGGCATCCCGGTTGTATAAGTACAGCTTTGCCGACCAGCTGATGATCTACGCCCAGCGTCCTGATGCGACTGCCTGTGCGAGTTTTGACATCTGGAACAACCGTATGAACCGCTATGTGCGCAGAGGGTCTAAGGGTATCGCCCTGCTCGACCAGTCCAGCAGTGTACCCCGGTTGCACTATGTCTTTGATGTGAGCGATACCGGGGTGCGGCGCAATTCCCGTGACCCGGAGGTGTGGCAACTTAACGATGACCTGTTCCAGCCGGTATCGGAAATGCTGGCGCGGGAATACGGTATTCACCACGAACGGCTCAGTCAGCAGATTGCGGACATTGCCGGAAAGCTGGCAGAATCCTACTGGGATAACAACAGCTCCGACATTCTCGGCATCGTTGACGGTTCGTTCCTGATGGATTATGATGAAGCCGGACAGGAACTCCAGTTCAAGAGTGCCGCCGCAATCAGCATCATGTACACCATCTTGGAACGGTGCGGTTTTGAACCGGAGGGTTATTTTGACCGGGATGATTTTCAGGCAATTTATGATTTCTCGACCCCGGATGCAGTCTATGCACTGGGTGCGGCAGTCAGCGATTGCAGCCGGGATGTGCTACGGAATATCGAGCGCACTGTCAAAACGACCATCCGCCGCCGCAATGTAGAAAGGAGCCAGCATGAATATGATGAACAGGAACGTGACCTACTCGACCGTCGGGGATTACCAGCTCCCGAACCTGACCTTGAACCAGCCGCAGAAGCCGCTGGGCCGGTACGGACGGATGCGCCGGATGTACCTGATGGAGAATCGCCCGGTGCTGTACAACTCGATGCTGCTGACCGGGAAGCTGCATCCGCACCTGCTGGAAGTGGAGCAGGCAGCGGAGAACCAGAAGCAGCAGATGATGACCGAACTGCTGAAGCAGAACCCAGCCCCGGACAAAGCGAAGAACCAACTGATGTGGGTGCAACACATGAACAGCCTGAAAGCACAGGTGGAAGAAGTGATCCTGATGGAACTGATTTACAACTGAGTTTTTTCAATCTCAGCATCCCTACCGAAGCCCAGCAAATTGAAGCAATCGACCGAGCGGAGAACGAGAAATCGTCCTCCGCTTTTTCCTTGTCACAGGCAGAGATCGAACATGAACTGCGCAAACACGGCTCCGGCTTTCAGGATGGCAAGCAGCGAATTATTGAGCTGTACCAGACCCAGCCTGACAAAAAGCTCCGTGCCAAGGCACTGGCAAAGGAGTACGGCATCGGCGGTCATTCCCACGATTATCTGGATGGCAGTAGCGGATTTGTGAATTACGATGGAAAAGGCTTGGAATTTGTCCACTACCCGGATTATCAGAAAATCCCGTTGAGCTGGATACAGGTGGAAAAGTATATCGACCTGATGATTCAGTCTGATCGTTATCTGACGGATGCGGAAAAAGAGCAGCGTACTGTCAGACAGGAGGCTGAGCGTCAGCTCCCGATGCTGGACGGCACGGTTGCCGCAGAGTACACTGCCCTGAAAGAGCAGTATCCTAATACTCTTGTGGGCTTTGAACTGAACGGCAACTATCTGTTCTATGACAAAGATGCCGTTGCTGTGGAGCAGATTCTGCATACCAATCTTCTGTCACAGGAAAATACGCTCGGCAAGGTCAAGGTAACTGGCTTTCCGAGTGAGCAGTGGGTAGCAAAATCCAAAAAGCTGTGGGCAGAGGGCAATAACGTCTATCTGGCTGGCTTGAACGAAGATGGCTCCCACCACCAGACAAAATATCTCCGGGAATCGGATTATTTACCGATTGGCAGCATCGTCAAGCTGGATGACCGGGATTTTCGGGTGGAACACGTTAATTTTATGTTCAAATCCGTCAGCTTGCAGGACATGGAGCTGACGAAAAACAGACTGCCCATTTTCCGCAACGAGCATCTGCCGCACATCCGGGAACTGTACGAAGAACAGCAGGACGCAGCCATTGAGCTGGTTCCCGAAAAAGAGGTCAGCTATAAGGTCGGGGACGAAGTTGTAGTAGACCTTCCCACCAGAACAATTGAAGGAACCATCGGCTATGTTGGTGAAACCGATGTGCGCATCGACACCAGTGCGCACGGTCATTCTTGGGATAACGAGGTCATCAACCGGCAGCAGTTTGAGGAGGGACTGCGGCAGAAGGAGCCGGATGAGCCTGAACTGACCGATGAGGAACTGGATGAACTGCCGATCTCTGCGGTGATTGATGGCGAAGTTCAGACTTTCCCGAATGCCGCAGCCTTGGATGAAGCCCTCCACGCAGAACCTGTGCCTGAACCCGCTGGGAATTTTCACATTACTGATGAGCATCTGGGCGAGGGCGGTGCAAAGCAGAAGTACGCCCGGAACATCGAGGCCATCAAAACGCTGTTCCGTCTGGAAGAAGAACACCGTGGTGCTTCTGCCGAGGAGCAGGAAGTGTTGGCGCAGTATGTCGGCTGGGGCGGTCTGGCAGATGCCTTTGACCCCAACAAAGACAACTGGGCAAAGGAGTACACCGAACTGAAAGGAATGCTTTCGGAGGACGAGTACGCCGCCGCCCGTGGGTCGGTGCTGAATGCACACTATACCAGCCCCACCGTTATCCGTGCCATCTATGATGCAGTAGAAAAAATGGGATTCCGTAGCGGCAATATTCTGGAACCCAGCATGGGTGTCGGCAACTTTTTCGGGATGCTGCCGGACACCATGCAGGACAGCCGCCTGTATGGTGTGGAACTGGACAGCATCACCGGACGCATTGCGCAAAAGCTGTACCCGCAAGCTGACATCACGGTAGCAGGTTTTGAAACCACCGACCGCCGGGATTTCTATGACCTTGCAGTGGGCAACGTCCCGTTTGGCAATTATAAAGTTGCAGACAAGGCATATAACAAATTGGGCTTCAGCATCCACAACTATTTCTTTGCGAAAGCCATCGACCAAGTGCGTCCGGGCGGCATCGTGGCGTTTGTGACTTCTCGCTATACCATGGACAGCAAGGACAGCACCGCCCGCAAGCACATGGCAGAGCGTGCCGATCTGCTGGGTGCCATCCGTCTGCCGAATAATGCGTTCCGTGCCAACGCTGGCACAGATGTTGTCAGCGACATTATCTTTTTGCAGAAGCGTGACCGCCCCATCGACCATGAGCCAGACTGGGTGCAGCTTGGCAAAACGGAAGATGGCTTTGCCATCAACCAGTATTTTGTAGACCACCCGGAGATGGTGCTGGGGCAGCTCACGATGGAAAGCACCCAATATGGTCACGACCTGACCGTTGCACCCATCGAGGGCACCAGCCTTGCAGACCAGCTTGCCGAGGCGGTACAGCACATCGAGGGTAATTACACTGCGGTGGAGATTGCTGCCCCGGACGTCGCAGATGCGGAAGCACAGCGCAAAACGCTGCCCGCAGACCCGACTGTGAAGAATTTTAGCTATACGGTCGTTGATGGCGAGATCTACTACCGAGAGAACTCTATCATGACGCAGATCGAACTGTCCGACAACGCCAAAGGCCGTGTAGCTGGTATGGTGGAGTTGCGGCAGATCGTCAACGAACTGATTGACCAGCAGTTGAACGACTTCCCGGACGAGGACATTAAGGCATCGCAAGCAAAATTGAACGCCGCCTACGATGCCTTTACGGCAAAATACGGGCTGATCAACGACAAGAAAAATGCCCGCCTGTTCGATGATGACAGTTCCTACTATCTGCTCTGCTCACTGGAGAATCTGGACGAGAATAAAAATCTCAAGTCCAAGGCAGATATGTTCACCAAGCGGACGATTCGGCCAGAGCGTGTTGTCACCAGCGTGGATACCCCCAGCGAAGCGTTGGCGGTGTCCATCGGGGAGCATGGCAAGGTTGATCTGCCTTATATGGCAGAACTGCTGGGCACACCCGGTAACTGTGAGCGCATCACCACCGAATTGTCCGGCGTGATTTTCAAAGACCCAGCTGCGGATGCTGACGACCCGGAAGCGGGCTGGCAAACAGCGGACGAATACCTTTCGGGTAATGTACGCGATAAGCTGCGGATGGCACAGCTTGCTGCGGAAAGTCACCCGGAATTCAAGGTCAATGTGGACGCACTGACCAAGGCGCAGCCCAAAGATTTGGAAGCATCTGAAATTGATGTACGTTTGGGTGCCACTTGGCTTGCCCCCTCCATCGTGCAGCAGTTTATGATGGAAACTTTTCAGCCGCCCTATCGTATCCGCTACAACAATGCCATCACCGTTCGCTACTCCCCTTACACTTCCGAATGGCGAATCAGCAATAAATCTGCTACTGGCTTCGGGGACATTATGGCCACCGAAACCTACGGTACACGCCGAGCCAACGCTTACAAGATTTTGGAGGATACCTTGAATTTGCGTGATAGCCGCGTTTATGATACCATCGAGGAGGATGGGAAAGAAAAGCGTGTGCTGAATCAAAACGAAACCACCCTCGCCCAGCAGAAACAGCAGGCCATCAAGGATGCTTTCGCTGGCTGGGTCTGGAAAGACCCTCAGCGGCGTGCCTTATTGGTGAAGAAGTACAACGAGCTTTTTAACAGCACCCGCCCCCGTGAATACGATGGTTCCCACATTCATTTTGTGGGCATGAACCCGGAGATCAATTTGCGAGAGCATCAGCGCAATGCGGTTGCCCATGTGCTGTATGGGTACAACACCCTTTTGGCGCACGAAGTCGGTGCCGGCAAGAGTTTTGAGATGGCGGCTTCCGCTATGGAACTGAAACGTCTGGGCTTGTGCCAGAAAAGTCTTTTTGTCGTGCCAAACCATTTGACGGAACAATGGGCCAGCGAGTTTTTACGTCTGTACCCCCATGCGAAGCTGCTGGTTACCAGCAAGAAAGATTTTGAACCCGGTAATCGAAAAAAATTCTGTGCGAGAATTGCGACCGGTGATTATGATGCAGTTATCATCGGACACAGCCAGTTTGAAAAGATACCCTTGTCCGCAGAACGACAGGAGCGTCTGATTCAGGAACAGATGGATGAAATCGAGGAGGCCATCGAAGAAGCGAAAGCACAGGTTGGCGAGCATTTCACAGTAAAGCAGCTGGAAAAGTTGCGCAAGTCTCTGAAACAGAAACTGAAAAAGCTGCAAGGCGCAGACCGCAAAGATGATGTGGTTACGTTTGAACAATTGGGCGTAGACAGGTTGTTTGTGGATGAAAGCCAAAACTATAAGAACTTGTTCTTATATACGAAGATGCGGAATGTGGCCGGACTGAGCACATCTGAAGCGCAAAAATCCTCCGATATGTTTGGAAAATGCCGCTACCTCGATGAGATCACCGGAGGGCGCGGTGTTATTTTTGCGACAGGCACCCCTATCAGCAACAGCATGACCGAGATGTATACCCTGATGCGCTACCTCCAGTACAACACCTTGCAGCAGAAAGGGTTGACCCATTTTGATGCGTGGGCATCCACCTTCGGTGAGACGACCACGGCCATTGAACTTGCGCCCGAAGGCACCGGCTACCGGGCAAGAACAAGATTCGCTAAGTTCTTCAATCTTCCTGAACTGATGGCGATGTTCAAAGAAGCGGCTGATATCAAGACCAGCGATCAGCTTCATCTCCCGGTGCCTGATGCAAAATTTGAGACGGTGGTGGTCAAACCTTCGGAAATCCAACAGGATATGGTGCAGGCGTTGAGCGAACGTGCAGCCGAAGTCCACAGTGGTTCTGTTGACCCTTCTGTGGATAATATGTTGAAAATCACGTCGGATGGCCGCAAAATCGGTCTTGATCAGCGGTTGATGAATTCCGCTCTGCCCGATGACCCCAACAGCAAGTTAAATGCCTGCGTCAACAACGTCCTGCGCATCTGGAACGACACCAAGGAGCAGAAGCTGACCCAGTTGATTTTCTGCGATATGTCTACTCCCAAGGGGGACGGTTCGTTCAACGTCTATGATGATATTCGCACCAAGCTGCTCAACGCCGGTGTGCCCGAACAGGAGATCGAGTTCATCCACAACGCAGATACGGAGAACAAGAAAGCAGAACTTTTCTCCAAGGTACGCAGCGGACAGGTGCGTGTGTTGCTGGGCAGCACTGCAAAGATGGGAGCTGGCACCAACGTCCAGACGCTGCTTGTGGCGGTGCATCATCTGGATGTAGGCTGGCGTCCGTCTGATATGACCCAGCGCAATGGCAGAATCATCCGTCAAGGCAATCAAAACAAACAAGTGTACGTCTATAATTACGTCACGGAATCGACATTTGACGCCTACCTCTATCAGACCCTTGAGAATAAGCAGAAGTTCATTTCTCAGATTATGACGAGCAAATCTCCCATGCGCTCCTGCGATGATATTGATGAACAGGCTCTGTCTTACGCAGAAATCAAGGCTCTGTGTGCAGGCGACCCTCGCATCCGGGAAAAGATGGATTTGGACGTGCAGGTAGCAAAATTGAAGGTGCTGCGCGGAGACTTCCAGAATCAGAAATATCGTCTGGAGGATAAGCTGCTCAAAACTTTCCCAGAGGAGATCCAGAAACAGAAAACACGCATTGCTGCTTTACAACAGGATTCACAGATTGCAGCAGCACACCCACAGGACAAAGAAAACTTCTGCGGCATGACTATCAAGGGCATGGTGTACGATGACAAAAAGGCTGCAGGCGAACGGCTGCTGTTGGCTCGGCAGGAGATGCCCAATGCTGATATGATGCTGCTGGGCACCTACCGTGGCTTTGAACTGAATATTCGGTTCGACAGCTTTAAGAATGAGCATCAGGCCGTTCTTCGGGCAGAGTTGAGCTACCCGGTATCGCTGGGCGATGATGCGCGCGGCAATATCACTCGTCTGGACAATGCCATCGACAATTTCGCTGACCGTATTGCAGACGCCGAAAATGCTCTGCAAAACCTTGAACAGCAGAAGCAGGCCGCAGAGGTTGAAATCGCCAAGCCGTTTGCGCAGGAGGAAGAACTGCAAACCAAGTCTGCCCGCCTTGCAGAATTGGATGCGCTGTTGAACATGGAGCATCAGTCCAGCCGGACAGAACCCGAAGCGGAAGAAAAGCCGGATGCCCGCCCCTCTGTGCTGGCTGCGTTGGAAGAAAAGGCTGATAAAGTGGAGCCTGTCCGACCATTCAAATCTTACTTGGATAAGGATGGTGATGCCCGGTGACGGAGCACCGTGACCAGCAGATCCATTTTCGTGTCAGCAAAGTCGAACTGGAACGCATTCGTCAGAAGATGGAAAGTTGCGGTATTTTGAGCATTGGCTCTTATCTGCGAAAAATGGCTCTGGATGGTTACTGTATCAGACTGGATTTGCAGGATGTGAAAGCCCTGGTTTCGCTCCTGCGAATCTGCTCCAACAACCTGAACCAGTACGCAAAGCGAGCGAACGAAACAGGCAGCATCTATCGTGCTGACATTGAGGATTTGCAAAAACGGCTGGAGGAGATCTGGACGGACATGAG
>OKXW01000410.1_pt1 | contig 10697 bp, 10 predicted proteins | sample 1608981 | NCBI WGS metagenome assembly OKXW01 (sample SAMN02675044, study PRJEB24791) | human gut metagenome, SKBSTL002 | isolation source: stool | host: Homo sapiens | place: USA | reverse complement strand
GTTCAGACGTGTGCTCTTCCGATCTTTGGTTTGTAGCGGAGGTGACGACGATATGCGCACAAAACAAAATTACCAGATACTTACTTTTCACACGACAACAGCCGCGATGGCAATGGAAGATTACTGTCATGAGCAGAAAATTCCGGGCAGACTGATTCCGTTACCACAGGAGATTTCTGCGGGCTGCGGGCTTGCATGGCGTATGCTGCCGGGAGAGTATGAGCAGGAAAAAGATAGAATTGAAAAATCAGGGATAGTGATCGAGAGTAATATTATAATTATGATTTGAAAAAATTGCGGGAAGCAGGCTTTTATTATATTGATAAAACAGGACTTATTCAGCAGCTTTTGCAGAACTGGGGAGAAGTGAATCTTTTTACAAGATCACGTCGCTTTGGAAAAACACTCAATATGAGCATGTTGAAAAATTTCTTTGAAATTGGTGCGGATAGTACACTTTTTGATGGACTGTATATATCACAGAACGAAAAACTGTATGAGGAATATATGGGAAAATATCCGGCTTAATCTGACTTATGATGAAATTGACAACAGCATTGACAATTTATGTTAATACAGGGAAGTGTGCGTCAAATCCGCCATTTCCGATCCGCGTTGCGTTCTGCATCGGACCGGTTGGCGAGGAAATTGAATTTTTTCAGGAGAGATAACAGAAAAGATAGCTGATCTTTCTAAAACTGGCATGCTCAAAATAAATAAAACTGGATATATACACAAAGCCAATTTTGCGTAAGATATGGGGTAAGGATTCGGACGAAACAAAGAATCTGATCAAATTTACAAGAGGAGAATTTTAATTATGAGAAATGAAAAAGTTTACAAACTTACCCTGACAGCCTTGATGGCTGCATTATCCTATGTCGTATTTACGTTTTTGCAGATTAAGATCGCACTTCCGGGTGGCGATGCAACATCATTGCATCTTGGAAATGCGGTATGCGTATTAGGTGCATTACTGCTTGGCGGTGTATATGGCGGTCTTGGCGGTGCAATCGGAATGACGATCGGTGATTTACTTGATCCGGTTTATATCATTTATGCACCAAAGACTTTTCTTTTAAAATTCTGTATCGGTCTTATCACAGGGCTCGTTGCACACAAATTGGGAAAAATTTCCACATCCAATGATACGAAACATGTATTTAAATGGACATTGATCGCATCTATCTGTGGAATGGTTTTCAATATGATTTTTGATCCGCTGGTTGGCTATTTCTACAAGAGAGTCATTATTGGAAAACCGGCAGCAGAAGTGACACTTGCGTGGAACATTACGGCAACCAGTATCAATGCAGTGCTTTCCGTGATTGCAGCCGTTGCAATCTACATGGCACTTCGCCCGGCATTACGAAAATCAGGGCTGTTCATGACTATAAAATAAATGCATTGCCATAAAAAAAGATATATGTTAACATATAGCCTGTTGCTTTTATAAGTAATTGCAAAACTCATAAAAAAGTAAATATAATTTTTCACAATTTGTATAGCTTAGGTTAGGGTTTTGTGATTGTGTATTAAAATGAAAAAAGGGAGAAAACCAAAATGAAATTAACAGGCAAAAAAATCAAATCCATGCTTCTTTGCATGATGCTTACTATGGCAATGGCAATCACAGCAGTTGGATGTGGCAGCAAGACAGAGAATACAGCAGATACTCAGAAAAATACAGAGACAGCAATCGTTAATACTGAGTCAACTGTAGAGACAGAAGCGGTTGCAGAGACAGAGAGTGTGGATGCTGCTGCGGCGCAGGAGATCATATTAGGCGAAGGCAGTGTCAAATTTACTTTTATCGTGGTGGATGCAGATGGAAACGAGACAAACTTTGTGGTCAGCACAGATAAAGAAACAGTCGGTGACGCTTTGTTAGAGCTGAATCTGATCGAAGGAGATGACAGCGAGTACGGTCTTTATGTAAAGACTGTAAACGGAATCACTGCAGATTATGATACAGACGGAACTTACTGGGCATTCTATGTAAATGGAGAGTATGCAAGCACAGGTGTGGATTCCACTCCGGTGAACGAAGGCGATACCTACGAGTTTAAGGTAGAAAAATAATGAAACTGAAAACAAGGGAAGTGGCAATATTCGGTATGTTTGGTGCTTTGATGTATGCATCAAAAGTATTTATGGAATTACTGCCGAATGTGCATTTGCTTGGAGTTTTTACAATTTCTTTTACACTTGTTTATCGGAAAAAGGCACTGTATCCGATTTACACGTATGTATTACTGAATGGATTGTTTACGGGATTTGCGACATGGTGGATACCGTATCTGTATCTCTGGACAATTCTGTGGGGCGTGACCATGCTGCTTCCACGAAAAATTCCGAAGAAGATACAGCCAATTGTGTATATGGTAGTAAATGCATGTCACGGATTTTTGTTTGGAACACTCTATGCCCCGGCACAGGCAATTCTTTTTGGACTGAGTTTCAAAGGGATGATTGCCTGGATTATTGCTGGCTTGCCGTGGGATTTTGTGCATGGCATCAGCAATTTCTTCTGTGGAATATTGATTGTTCCGATCGTGACACTGTTGCGGAAGTTAGAGAAACAAGTGGGATGAGAAGCGTATAGAATCATTGTGGATATTTTCAGAAACGAAAAGCGGAAGCTGTCTTAAAACACAGCTTCCGCTTTTCGTTTTTATTCTTTATCTTTGGCAATCGGCAGAGTGAAAATAAACTCTGTGCCAACGCCCTCTGTACTGATACAGTTGATATTTTCTCCATGTGCCTGAATGATTTCTTTTACAATGGAAAGTCCAAGACCGGTGCCACGCTTGTCTTTTCCGCGGGACAGGTCGGTTTTGTAAAATCTTTCCCAGATTTTTTTCAGACTGTCTTTTGGAATACCGATTCCGGTATCCTTGACCGAGACAAATACTTTGTCGTTCTTCTCGGTTGTCTCAATCGTGATCGTGGAATCCTGATGACTAAACTTGATCGCATTGTCGATCAGATTGTAAAGTACCTGTTGGATTTTGCTGAAATCAGCAGTGATAAACAACTGCTCACCGGAGAGAATCAGGTTGAAGCGGATATGTTTGTTGGCACAGATTCCCTCAAAAGTCAGGAGCGTTGTCTTGATCGTCTGGTTGATATCAAAATCCGTCACATCCAGCATAACACCATGAGAACCAAATTTATTTAATTCCAGAAGACTTTTTGTCAGCTTATTTAATCGCTCTGTCTCAAACAGGATGATATTTAAATATTTTTCCTGCATTTCGACCGGGATAGTTCCGTCTAACATCGCTTCCACATATCCCTTGATAGAGGTGAGCGGGGAGCGGAAATCGTGTGAGACATTGGAGATAAACTTTCTCTGATCTTCCTCTAACGTGTTCAACTCATTCGCCATATAGTTTAAGGATGCGGCGAGATAACCAATCTCATCATTGGAGTGCACGTCGATCTTGGCATCAAAATTTCCTTTGGAATATTCGTCTGCCGCATGGGTGATCTTGCGGATCGGAATATAAACTACATATGTAAATAATGCAAGTACGACAAACGCTGCGGCAAAGATCAGAGCCAGTGTTGTGTATGCGATCGCGGACAGACTGTTTGCAGATGCGGTCAGATACGATTCTGATTTGTGGATGATCACATAGCCACGCACTTTGTAGTTGACAGTGATCGGGGAAAATACACTCAGCATATTTTCCTGAAAATAATCGTAAAAAGTCCCGACACGATAATAGCGGTTGCCGAAGTCTGTCATATCAAAGTCTGGAATCGTTTCTTCTGTAGTCTCTGTGGCAGCAGTATTGATCAGAATCTTTCCGTGTGTATCCACGATCCAGATATCTGCGTTCAGATAAGTGTCCAGGGCACTGAGCTGCTCGTTGATCTCATCTAACGTCATGGAATTGCTGAAATAATTCTGCGCATAACTGGATGAGATCAGGGCAGATTCCCGGTATAAATTCTGAGCCTCTTTTTTTTCAAGGTGCTGGAAGGTGAGGTGGTAAGTGAAGGTCGCAATGATGAGAAAACCAAGCAGGCCAAAAAGCAGATAACCACCTAAAAGCTTTAAGTATAATGTACGTTTCATTTAATCTCTGACCTCAAATTTGTATCCAATTCCCCATACCGTAGCAAGGCTCCAGTTCGCATGGTCTTTAATCTTTTCACGGAGACGTTTTACATGGACATCCACCGTTCTTGTATCACCGATGTATTCATAGCCCCAGATATGGTCTAAGAGCTGTTCTCTGGTGAAAACCTGATTTGGAGAGGAAGCAAGGAAATATAAAAGTTCCAGTTCCTTTGGCGGCATATCCACTGCCTGCCCCATATAAATGACGGAGTAATTCGAAAGATTGATGACCAGATCTTCATATTTGACACATTTCAGATCCGGGATCACTTCCTCGGTTTTCACTGGCTGATAACGTCTTAACACGGCTTTGACGCGGGCAACAAGTTCCTTAGAATCAAAAGGTTTCATCATATAATCATCCGCACCGAGTTCAAGACCTAACACTTTGTCAAAAATTTCACCTTTTGCGGAGAGCATAATGATCGGAACATTTGCTTTTGCACGCACTTCACGGCACACCTGATAGCCGTCGATTCCAGGTAACATCAGATCGAGCAAAATAAGGTTCGGATTGTACTGCTCGAATGCGATCAGTGCCTCCTCCCCATCGTTTACAATCTTTGTGTCAAAGCATTCCTTTGTGAGATAAAGGGAAATCAGCTCTGCAATATTATTATCATCATCAACAATTAAAATTTTCTGTTTCGCTGCCATATATCCTCCTTGTTATTTAAATTCGGCAATTGTTACACCCGCATCGCCCTCGCCGTATTCGCCGAGGTGATAGGACTTCACATGTTTCTGGCGTTTCAGATAAGTGTGCACGGCATTCCGCAATGCACCGGTTCCTTTTCCATGTACGATGCGCACGGAGCCTAAATGGGAAAGATAAGCGTCATCGAGATATTTATCCAGTAAAGCGATCGCCTCATCTGTGGTCTTCCCGATGAGGTTGATCTCCGGTGAGATCGTTGCGGATTTGCTCATGCGGATTTTTCCGGCTCCGGTTTTGTTTGCCTTTGCACCGGACATCATCGGGGAATCCTCATCGATCAGGATCAGGTCATTGATATTGACAAGAGAGCGCAGAATTCCCATCTGGACGTAAAGGTCACCTTTCGCATTCGGAAGTGTGTGCACGGTTCCTTTCAGATTCATGCTGATCACTTTTACAGTGTCGCCGATCTGAAGCTTTTTCGGGACTTTGTGGTTTGGAACAGCATTTTTCTTCTGGTCGGCAAGCTTTTTCTGGCTTGCATTCATCTTATCACGAAGTCGGGTACGCTCTTTTTCCATCTCGCTCATTGGAGCATTTGCTTTGCCGTATTTGTTAAAGTTGCGGATTGTCTCATCTGCCACGTCTTTGGCTTCTTTTAAGATGCGGAACGCTTCCTCGTTTGCATCACGCAGTATCTTGTCGCGGCTTGCATTCAATTTTTCCTGCTTTTGCTCGAGACGCTCTTTTAAGGACTGGATTTCCTGTTTATAGCGGTTGATCTCAGCCTGTTCTTTTTCAATGGTCACACGGCTTTTTTCGAGATCGGCAAGAAGATCTTCGAAGTTTTCATCATTTTCACTGATGCGGGTTTTGGCGTCTTCGATGAGGTCTTTGCCAAGACCAAGTTTTTCCGAGATCGCAAAGGCATTACTTTTTCCCGGAATACCGATTAAAAGCCGGTAAGTCGGGCTTAAAGTCTCAACATTAAATTCACAGCAGGCATTTTCCACGCCCGGGGTGGAAAGAGCAAATACTTTCAATTCACTGTAGTGAGTGGTTGCCATGGTGCGCGCGCCATATAAGTGCAGCTTGGATAAAATGGAGATCGCAAGGGCGGCACCTTCCGTCGGGTCGGTTCCGGCACAAAGCTCGTCAAAGAGAACGAGCGAACGGTCGTTGACCTTCTTCAAAATGCGGATGATATTAGTCATGTGAGATGAAAAAGTACTTAAACTCTGTTCGATACTCTGCTCATCGCCGATATCTGCAAATACTTCCTCAAATATACCAAGCTCCGATCGCTCAGAAGCCGGAATATGAAGACCGGACTGTCCCATTAAAGTAAGCAGCCCGACAGTCTTTAAAGAGACTGTTTTACCACCGGTGTTTGGACCGGTTACGATCAAAAGTTGGAAATCTCTGCCGAGCATGACATCGATCGGAACCACTTTTTTCTTATCGAGCAGTGGGTGGCGTCCTTTCTTAATATGAAGATATCCCTCATTATTAAATGTCGGTGCAACACCGTTGTAGGTCTGTGCATAAGCTGCTTTTGCAAAAATAAAATCAAGTTCTGCCAGAATCGTATAATCCGCAGCAATCTGTTCAGAAAAATTAGCGGTCAGACTGCTCAGGTTTTCTAAGATTTTTTCGATTTCGTCTTTTTCTTTTAACAGAAGTTCTTTGTATTCGTTATTCAGATTCACGACCGCCATCGGTTCAATGAAAAGGGTGGAACCGGATGAGGACTGGTCATGCACCATGCCGGGAATCTGGGATTTTGCTTCGGCTTTGACCGGCAGACAGTAGCGACCGTCACGCATGGTGATCACAGCGTCCTGTAAATAGCTTCTGGTAGTGCTGTTGTTGATCATGTTGTTCATCTGGGCACGGATCCTGTCGTTCATGCCGCGCATGGAGCGGCGGATGGAACGCAGTGTGCTGCTCGCATCGTCGGCAATCTCATCCTCTGCGGGAATGCAGCGTCTGATCTCGTCATAGAGCGGTGTCAACGGTTCGATTTCAGTAAAAAATCCGGTCAGTGAATCGTCCGGGACTTCCTCTTTTTCCGAGCGGGAAAATGCTTTTGCACGCTTGGCAGCCTCTAAGAGAGAACAGATTGAAAGCAGTTCTGCAGCACTTAAGGAGGCTCCAATCTCTAAACGTTTCAGCGAATCGTTGACGCTGTGTACGCCGGAAAATGAGAGATTTCCACACCGGAACAGACGGCTTAAAGCATCCTTTGTCTGGAGCTGAAGCTGCTCAATCTGAGCTTTGTCTGTGATGGGACGCAGTGCGAGGCAGCGTTTTTTTGCTTCCGGACTGCATGCGTATTCAGACAACTGATTTAAAATTTTATTATATTCTAATGTTTTTAAAACTTTTTCATTCATAAAACAAAAGTACTCCATCATCGTTTTAGCTGATCAGTTTTTATTATAGACCAAAGTGAAGCTGATGAAAAGAAGAGTTTGGCAGGAATTGCGCAAAAAAAGAAAGTATTGCAAGCGTATGTGTTTCAATTTATAATATAGATTGGTATGATTTTTCATGTATGGATCAAAAAGTAAAACAGATACAAGCTTGATTGCATTTGAAGGTGCGGCAGGAATGTCACTGCCTGGAAAGGAATATCATGCAGGAAAACAAACAGGATAAATATGAATTTATCAGTGAAAAAATAAAGGAAAAACCAGTGAATAAAAAGAAATTGGTATATCACGTATGCTTTGTCGTACTTCTGGCAGTTTTATTTGGAATTGTGGCAAGCGTTACGTTCGTGCTTTGTCAGCCGAAAATGGATGATCTCCTTCATCCGAAGGAAGATCCGACCATCACGATCCCGAAAGATGAACCGGAGCAGGAGACGGAAACGGAAGAACCAGATACAGAGACAGAAACAAACGAACCGGATTCTGAGGCTCAGATTGTGTATGAACAGCTTACACTGGCAGATTTCCAGACATTGCAGAATGAGATGTATGCGATCGGAAAGCAGGCGAATAAGTTTATCGTGGCAGTGACCGGTGTCAAGAGCAATACGGACTGGTTCAATAATGCCTATGAGAGCAAGGGACAGGGTTCCGGTATTATTATTGCAAACAGTGGTCAGGAACTGTTGATCCTGACTGAGAGGAAAGTCATTGCAGGAGCGTCTTCTGTCTATGTGACCTTTGTCAATGACACATCGGTGGAAGCCTCTATCAAAAAATACGACGGAAATACGGGAATTACTGTACTCAGTGTTCCGGTGGATGAGATTGATAATGATACCATGAATCTGATTTCGGTCGCAGGGCTTGGCAATTCGCTTGCCATTACGCAGGGAACGCTTGCGCTTGCAGTTGGAAGTCCGCTTGGAACGAATTATTCCATTTTGACAGGAAATATCACTTCATCTGCTTATTCCATTTCAACAATTGATGCGAATTATGATATTTTTACAACGGATATTGTGGGAAGCAAAAACGGAAGTGGGGCACTTATCAATTTAAACGGCGAAGTGATCGGTCTTGTCACACAGGGATACAGCAGTGAGGGCGATCAGAATACGCTGACAGCAATCTCTATTTCAGAATTGAAACCGGTGATCGAGATGTTGTCCAATAATAAAGATATTCCATACATCGGTCTGGAAATCACTACAGTTACCAATACAATCGCAAAAGAGAATGATATTCCAAAGGGCGTTTATATTAAGGAAGTAAAAATGGATTCGCCGGCGATGGCAGCAGGACTACAGAGCGGTGATGTCATTACAGAGATTGACGGGGAAGCGGTGATCTCGGTTGATGGATATCAGACAAAATTGCTTTCCCTCACACCGGGCGATGTGGCGGAGGTCACGATCCAGAGACAGGGAAATGATGGTTATACGGAGATTAAATGCCCTGTAACGGTCAGTGTTTTACAGTAATACAAATACATAATTTGGAGGAAATAATTGTTATGAAATATATTGAAAGTCTCCGCGAAGGCGAGCGGATTAATGAGATTTACCTGTGCAAGACGAAGCAGTCTGCATTGACGAAGGCAGGAAAACCTTATGAAAACGTTATTTTACAGGATAAAACAGGCATTCTGGATGCAAAAATCTGGGATCCGGGTTCTGTCGGAATCGATGATTTTGATTCGCTGGATTACGTTGCTGTTATGGGAGATATCACAAGTTTTCAGGGAAATCTGCAGCTCTCTATCAAGCGTGTCAGAAAAGTGCAGGAAGGGGAGTATGATCCGAAGGATTATCTTCCGGTCAGCGAGAAAAATATTGATGAAATGTATGAGGAACTGTGTGGCATCATCCGCTCGGTGAACAACCCATTTTATAAAAAACTGTTGAGCAGTTTTTTCTTAGAAGACAAAGAGTTTGAGAAATGTTTTAAATTCCACTCTGCAGCGAAAACAGTTCATCATGGGTTTGTGGGCGGATTGTTAGAGCATACACTCAGTGTGACAAAACACTGTGACTATTTTGCAGCTTATTATCCTATGTTAAACCGTGATCTGATTGTGACTGCAGCGATGTTCCATGACATCGGCAAGCTGGAAGAATTATCCGTTTTTCCGGAAAATGATTACACAGACGAAGGACAGCTTTTAGGTCATATTATGATCGGGGCAGAGATGGTCGGAGAGCGCATCCGCACGATCGAAGGTTTCCCGGTTCGCATGGCAAACGAATTAAAGCATTGTATTCTCGCACACCACGGAGAGCTTGAATATGGTTCGCCGAAGAAACCGGCACTTGCAGAAGCACTGGCGCTCAGTTTTGCTGATAATGTGGATGCGAAGATGGAGACGATTCGTGAAATTTTTACAAATGTACCGGAGAACAGTGTGGAGTGGCAGGGATTCAACCGTCTGCTCGACAGCAATATCCGGAGATCCAGTCTGAAATAGGAAAGAAGAATGAATAAAAACGATATTATTACATTGAAGATTGAGGATATGGGAATTGACGGAGAGGGCATTGGAAAGATAGATGGCATGACTTTTTTCGTCAAGGATGCAGTGATCGGGGATGAGATCGAGGCGCGTATTACCAAGCTGAAAAAGAATTATGGCTATGCGAGAGTGGAGCAGATCCTAAAGTCGTCTGAGTTCCGCACGGAGCCAAAATGTGAACTGCACAGACGCTGCGGCGGCTGCCAGATTCAGGCGATGGACTATGCAAAACAGCTGGAGTTTAAGGAGAACAAGGTAAAAAATAATCTGGTACGCCTCGGGGGATTTGATGCAGACTTTGTGGATTCTGTGACGGAGCCAATCGTTGGCATGGAGGAGCCATATCGTTACCGCAATAAGGCACAGTTTCCAATCGGAAAAGATAAAGATGGAAATATCATTGCAGGGTTTTACGCCTCGCGCACGCACAGCATTATTCCGGTCAAAGACTGCATGCTTGGCGTGGCAGAGAACCGTGAGATTTTAGATGCAATCCTTTCCTATATGCGTGAATGCCACATAGAACCCTACGATGAGACAACCGGAAGAGGGCTTGTACGCCACGCGCTGATCCGCTATGGTTTTACGACAAAAGAAATCATGGTATGCCTTGTCGTTAACGGCAGGAAACTTCCGGCACAGAATGTGCTTGTGGAGAAGTTGCAGGTAATTTCCGGCATGACAAGTATTTCCATTAATATTAATCAGAAGAATACGAATGTGATCCTCGGTGAGCAGACCGAGACCATCTGGGGACAGTCTTACATTACGGATTACATTCATTTAAGGGACTGCACAAATTTTGAGCGGACAGGAAAAGCAATCACCAAAGAAGGCAAATTAGTAATGCCTATCGCTATGACCATTCATCATGGATTTGTAGACGGGCATCATCTTTCATTGTTTTACAGGAAAGTAGAAGAGTTACTAAAATAAAGCACAAACAAGGATTATCATTCT
>OKXW01000405.1_pt1 | contig 10764 bp, 6 predicted proteins | sample 1608981 | NCBI WGS metagenome assembly OKXW01 (sample SAMN02675044, study PRJEB24791) | human gut metagenome, SKBSTL002 | isolation source: stool | host: Homo sapiens | place: USA | reverse complement strand
AAGGAGACAAAGGAGACACCGGTGAAAAAGGCGAAAAGGGTGACAAGGGAGATAAAGGCGACAAAGGTGATGCAGGTCAGAACGGCAGCTGTTCGGGATATTTTTACGGAGAGGCAAACGCTCCAAGGACAGTACTGAATAACAGTCGTGTCAATATTTCTGTCTACGAAAAAATAAACAAGGGCGGCTTGATTTCATCCTACAGAAATAATATTACCCTCAAAAAAGGACATATTTACAATGTCTGCTTAAGCGGTTCTCTCGAAGTTGGTTCAAACGAATTTAACAACAGCGGCAATTACTCTATTCAGATGACAGACGGTTATGATGACGATCTGTGCAGGGAGCTTACACGAATAAAAAGGGACGGGGCAAAAATACCGTATACCAATGATCAACATTCCTTTAATTTCAACAGAATGTATGATGCGTCAAATAAAGACATTACATTGCAGTTGTGGTTTGAAAATTCGGCATACAATACTTATCTCGGTGGCTTCAGAGGCACTATTACAATAACCGCTCTTGATTAAATTCATATAACGGAGGTGGCGAAAAATGAAAAAACGAATACTTAGTATCCTGCTGACTTTATGCATGACGCTCTGCCTTACGCCGATAAGCGTATTTGCCGAGGAGGTTGGGACAGAGGGCTCTGCTGCGATACAGCTTGGTACAGATGCACTAAGTGTGTTAAGTAAAAATGTAAACACAGCGACCGCACCGACTGTGTATTTTGGGCAAAACCATGAAAATAATCCCGCTGCATGGCGAGTTATCGGTTATGACGGAAGCGGTGTTACAAGCGCACAAGGGGATATTACCCTGCTCGCGGCAGGCGATATGGGAGTTATACCATTTGCCGATACCATATTAAACAACGAATACGCACCGAGTAATTTGAAAGCCACAATAGATGCGCTTGCGGAAAAGCTGACGACAGAAGAAAATGCTGCCGTAAAGAAACGGGCGCTTACAAGCGGAAGTTACGACGGAGAGAATACCGACTGTGTAGCGGGAGGGCAGGTGGATAACGCTGTATTCTGGCCACTTTCCGCAAAAGAGGCTATTGTTGTAAACAACGATCTGCGTGCCTTGAATCCTGCACATCCGAATTGGGTGACAACCGCTTGGTGGCTGCGCTCCCCCGGCTCCAATAAATATAATGTCGCCGTCGTGCGTAGTGATGGTTCTGTCGAATACTCTGGGTACACTATGCTCATTTTCAATAATCATCGGACTGTTCGTCCCGCTTTTAACTTAAATCTGAACTCTGTCCTTTTTGCATCTGCCGCTGTGGGCGGAAAGCCTGACGGAGGATTGACCGAAGTTTCCAAATACAGCGGAAACGAATGGAAACTGACGCTTTTAGATAGTAGACGCAATTTTGCCGTAACGGAAAAAACTGTCAGCGCCGCCCCCGACGATACCGTTACGCTGAATTACAAAGGGGCGACCACAGGGAAAAATGAATATATCTCTGTCATCCTGGCGGATAACAACGGCGCACAGTATTACGGCAGAGTAGCACAACCTACTGCCAAAAGCGGAAGGGTTGAAATCAAAATCCCGTCTGACATTGCACCGGGCGACTATACCATGAAGGTATTCAGCGAGCAGTATAACGGTGACTGCAAGACCGACCTTGCAAGTGCTTTTGCGGATGTCACGCTGACGGTGGAAAGTCAGCCTGACGAGCAGTTCACCCTCGCCCCCGGCGGCAGATACTATTTTGACCTTTCGGCAATGAATATTTCGGGAACGGTAAACAGCAATCTGCCTGACAGCACACTTCATTATGTGCCTTTTACCTATGCAGGCACGGTCAACGCTTATAAGCTCACATCGGAAATGGCAACCACCGAGGAGTATGCTCAGAAGAATAAATATCCCCACAGCCTATTCATTGCGGACTATGCCGTAACGCATACGGTAAGCTGGGATGACCTGAATACCGCAGATCTGATTTTCGGCAAAAATTATGCCAGCGGCGGCGTGGACTATACCCTGCGTGCGCCGTCCGTGGGAAGTGATAACAGAGGCTCGGGTGATTCAGAACGCGGTACGCCCCAAAGCAACGAATGGGACAGGATACTGGACAAGGACAGCGGCTACATCAAAAACTGGAATGGCATATTTTCGTGGGGGCAGGACACAACAAGATACAACTCGTCGCTCCGTGCGATTCGCGGGTACGATTCGGGCCGACGCTGGAACGACGACGATGCTACGGACTTCCTCCCGCTCGTCAGTTTCCGCCCCGTGCTTGAAATCCTGAACCCTGACACACTGGGTTCTGACGGACTGAAGGTCGTTACCCTTGACCTTGGCGGCGGAACGCTCGGCGGCAGCTCCGATGCTATTCAAATCATCGTGAAAAACGGCAGCGACTTTACCGCGCCTGCGTCCGACGGCATGACCCGCCCGGACGGAAATACAGGCAGCTACTTCATGTGGCTCGGAAGCAACGGTAAGCTCTACGCGCCCGGTGCCAGTGTTCCGGCGGACGTTACCAAGCTCACGGCGCAGTTTGCTTTATCAGAACAGTTTTCCCTTACCCCCGGCGGCAGATACTATTTTGACCTTTCGGCAATGAATATTTCGGGAACGGTAAACAGCAATCTGCCTGACAGCACACTTCATTATGTGCCTTTTACCTATGCAGGCACGGTCAACGCTTATAAGCTCACATCGGAAATGGCAACCACCGAGGAGTATGCTCAGAAGAATAAATATCCCCACAGCCTATTCATTGCGGACTATGCCGTAACGCATACGGTAAGCTGGGATGACCTGAATACCGCAGATCTGATTTTCGGCAAAAATTATGCCAGCGGCGGCGTGGACTATACCCTGCGCGCACCGTCTGTGGGAAGTAGTTATACAGGCTCAGGTGATTCAGAACGCGGCACGCCCAAAAGCAACGAATGGGATAAGATACTGGATAAGGACGACGGATATATCAAAAACTGGAGGGAGATGCTTTCGTGTGGACAAGATACTACTATAAGAATTTCGGCGTCGTTCCGTGCGGTTCGCGGGTGGAAACGTTCGGCCCGTTTCTGGACCAGCTACAATACTTCTTACTCGACCTTCGGCTTCCGCCCCGTCCTTGAAGTCCTGAACCCTGATACACTGGGCTCTGACGGACTGAAGGTCGTTACCCTTGACCTTGGCGGCGGAACGCTGGGTAATAGCTCCGAGGATATTCAAATCATCGTGAAAAATGGCGAGAGCTTCACCGCCCCCGCTACTGAAGGGCTGCCCCGCCCGGACGGCATTTCGGAAGACGCGCAGCTGTATTGGACGGATGAAAATGGGAACTGCTATAAACCCGGCGATACCGTACCTGCCGATGTTTCCATGCTTTCGATCACTGGCGACTATGAGGTGATTTACCTCCCCGGCACATACGGCACCGGCAGTGCGGTGACGGATATGAAACCCCACAACAATATTCTTACCCTGCGCGGCGCTTTGTTCACCCGCGCGGGCTACACGCAAGTAGGCTGGTCAACCGTTGACGGCGGCGAAAAGGTGTATGGCTTTGAAGATATTTATACCAAAAACGAGGCGCTGACGCTCTATCCCGTGTGGAATACGAATAAATATACAATAACCTTTGATACCAACGGCGGAAGTGAGATTGCACCAATTACACAGGATTACGGTACAGAAATTACCACCCCTGACAACCCGACAAGAAAAGGTTACACCTTTAAGGGTTGGGATAAGGAAATCCCCGAAACCATGCCGGCGGAGAATATGACGGTTAAAGCACAATGGGAAATCAATCAGTACACGATAACCTTTGATACCAACGGCGGAAGTGAGATTGCACCCATTACTCAGGACTACGGTACAGAAATTACCGCCCCTGACAACCCGACAAGAAAAGGTTACACCTTTAAGGGATGGGATAAGGAAATCCCCAAAACCATGCCTGCCGAAAACATTACAATCACGGCACGGTGGAAAGATACAGAAAAGCCGACGGGCGAAATTATCATAGGCACAAATAAATGGAATGAATTCTTAAACGAGCTTACCTTTGGCATATTCTTTAAGGATACACAGGAGGTAACTATAAATGCCGTAGATAACAGCGGAGTTGTGTTTGTATCCTATTTGGTAACAGATAAGGAGCTTTCTGAGGCTGAACTGAATTCTCTTGTATTCCGTGCATATGAAGAACCGTTTTGCATAGACCCCAACGGAGAATATATTATTTATGTAATGCTTGTTGATGAAAATATTAACATAACATACCTTCGCTCCGACCGTATAACGCTTGATAATATTCAGCCTGTAATCAGCGGTATTGAGAACGGCAAGACCTATTGTGAGGCACAAACCGTTACTGTTGATGAGAAGTATGTTGATACCGTTACCGTAAACGGTACGGTGGTTACACTTGATGCAGACGGAGGTTTTGTTCTCCCACCGACAAACGGCGAGCAGAAGATAGTTGTCACCGACAAAGCAGGCAATAATGCAGAGGTGACCGTAACAGTCAACAACGGTCATACCTTTGGCGAATGGGTATCTGACAATGACGGTAAGCATACCCGAAAATGTACCGTGGACGGATGCGATGCGTTTGAAACCGAAAATTGCTCAGGCGGCGATGCCACCTGTACCGAAAAGGCGGTATGTGATGTCTGCGGTAAAGCCTACGGAGAATTTGACGGAACAAACCACAAGGGCGGTGTACAGGAGTGGACGACAAGAACCGCTTTTAATCACGAACAAAAATGGAACTGCTGTGGTGCTGTGATTGTGGCAAGTGAAGCACATGAGTGGAAAGACGGTGTGTGCCGAGAATGCGGATATGTATGTCTGCATAATGACGCAGATAAAGACCATATCTGCGATTATTGCGAAAAGACAATCTCTGAGCATGTAGATAAGGATAAAAACCATATCTGCGACTACTGCGAAAAGACAATCTCTGCTCATGAAGATGCGCCAACCGAAGAAATCAAAAAGGCTGACACCGTAACGGCTAAATTGCCTGATAATTCAAAGTCCCCTCAGACAGGCGACAACAGCAACCTTATTTTGTGGATTGCATTGCTGATTATCAGCGGCGGCGTTATGAAAGGAGTAACGGCATTCGGTAAGAGTAAAAAACATTCTGCCCAAATTAAAGATAAGTAATATTTTACGCTCTGTCATGGAAATATAGTGAATACGGCACAGTAGGTATAGAAACCGCTGTGCCGTATTTCTTTCAGAATGACTGCTTTTGAAAAACAGGCACTTTCTCGGTCATCATACGATAAGCAAAGACAAAGAATAAATGCAAAATCCGGAATTTAATGCCAATACTTCCAAAAATCGGCAGACAAGTTTGTCAATAAGTTCGTATAGTTGCATTTGTTTTTATTTATGATACAATTAAAAGCAATAAACTTAACAGATTCTTATGCAGATAAAATTGCGGTAAAATTCAGAAAATATGTCGATAGCCTTGTACGAAAAAGTAAAATTGTTTCAAATTGCTATTGCACTTTTGTTATTTTTTCTTATATCTCTTTTATAATAAATCAAAATGTGATACAATATGAATGATAATCTGAAAACGGAGTTGATTAAATGAATTTCATCAACAGAAATGAAATTGCAAACGGTGTTTACTTTACAAACATTAAGGACAGCCGTTTTAAAACTATGAAAATCAGCGTGAATATTGTTGTTCCGCTTTCTGTCGAAACAGCGTCGGAGAATGCGCTTGTGGGCGGATTGCTTGTTCGTTCATGCAAAAAATATCCTGATTTTACTGTTCTCAGCAAAAAACTCAGCTCACTTTACGGTGCAGACCTCACTTCATCGCTTTCAAAACACGGTGAAAGCCAGGTAATTAAAATTTCCGTATCAGGCCTTGATGACAGATATTCTCTTGATGATGTCAGCATTGCCAAAGAACTTTCGGAGCTTTTGTGCAGCGTAATTTTTGAGCCGAATGTCAAGAACAACGCTTTTATTGAGAGCGAACTTGAACAGGAACGCAGACAACTTCTTGATGTGATTGATTCGGAATTCAACGAAAAGCGAATCTATGCAATGGGACAGCTTATAAAGCATATGTGCAAGGATGAGGTTTTCGGAATCAAGCGTTACGGCACAGCCGAAAAAATCAAGACCGCAACTGCCGAATCACTCTGCAAGGCATGGCAGAATCTTCTCAAAACCGCAAAATTTGAGATTCTCTATATAGGCGACAGCCCTGCCGATAAGGCGAAGGAGGTTTTTGCGAAAGCCTTTGCAAATATCGAAAGAAATGTTGTGACTTCATCTACTGATGTTGTTAAGAATGTTTCAAAAGAAAAACATATTACAGAGGAAATGGAGCTCTCACAGTCAAAACTTGTCATGGGATTCAGAACACAGATTTCCGCAGGTGATGAAGAGGCGGTTGCCGAAAGACTTATGTGTGCTGTTCTCGGCGGTACTGCAAGCTCAAAACTCTTTAACAATGTTCGTGAAAAGCAGAGCCTTTGCTATTACTGCTCGTCCTCCTATGATTCAATCAAGGGTATAATGTACATCAACAGCGGTGTTGAGGGCGAAAATCTTGAAAAAGCCGAAAAAGCTATTCTCAAAGAAATTGAGGATATGAAGAACGGCGAAATTACAGATTTTGAAATTGAGGCAACAAAGCTTGCTGTTGTTAATTCATTCAAGTCAAGCAGCGACAGCGTAAGCGGTATTGAAAACTGGTACACAGGAAGAATCTTTAACGGCGACCTTGAAACTGTTGAAAAAGTTTCCGCTGAGGTTAATGCCGTTACAAAAGAGCAGATTGTAAATGCCGCAAACAAGCTCTTGCTCGATACGGTTTATGTTCTCAAAAATAAGTAAGGGAGGCGGACAGAATGAATATTACAGAAATCAAATCGGAAATTGCAGGCGACAGCTATTATAAAGTTGAACATCCATCGGGACTTACAATTTTTGTTTATCCAAAAGAGGGTTACACTTCTTCATATGCAATTTTCGGCACACGCTACGGCAGTATCAACACAAAGTTTTCCGTAAACGGCGGTGATATAATTACAGTTCCCGACGGTATCGCCCATTACCTTGAACACAAGCTTTTTGAAAGTGAAGAAGGTGATGCGTTTGTAAGATACGCAAAAACAGGTGCAAATGCAAACGCATATACAAGCTTTGAAAAAACCTGCTATCTTTTCTCATGTACGGATAAGTTTGACGAAAGTCTTGAAATTCTTCTTGATTTTGTTCAGGATCCCTACTTTACGGCTCAGACAGTTGCAAAGGAACAGGGCATTATCGGTCAGGAAATCAAAATGTACGACGACTCTCCAGATTGGCGAGTAATGTTCAATATGCTTGAGGGTATGTACCACAATCACCCTGTAAAAATTGATATTGCAGGTACGGTTGAAACAATTGCGGAAATTACAGCCGAAAAGCTTTATGAAGTTTACAATGTGTTCTACAACCTCAATAATATGATTCTCTGCGTTGCGGGTAATGTAACGGTTGACGGTGTGCTTAAAGTTGCCGACAAAATGCTCAAGCCTTGTGAGAAAAAGGAAATCAAAAACTATTTTGAAACAGAGCCTTATGAAATCAAAGAACCTTATGTTGAGCAGACTTTCCCTGTTTCAATGCCTTTGTTCAATCTCGGCTTCAAAGAGAAAGCAGACAAGCCTCTTAACGAAAAGCAGCTTGCATGCACAGATATCCTTCTTTCGGCACTTGCATCAAACACGAGCATACTCTACAGAAATCTTATGGATTCAAACCTCATCAATTCAAGCTTTTCTTATGAACTCTTTGAAGGTCCGGGTTATTGCTCGGTAATCTTCGGCGGTGAATCAAGAGCGCCGAAACAGGCTGCTGAGATGATAAAGCAGTATATCTCGGATATTAAGAAAAACGGTATTGATAAAGAGGACTTTGAAATTGCAAGAAAGTCTGTTTACGGCGATTCGGTTTCATCGCTCAACTCAGTAAGCGCAATTTCAAATTCAATCATCGACTACGCAATGCAGGGTAACGAAATTTTTGCCTACATTGATGCGGTTGCAAATGCAAAGCTTGAGGATATCAACGCAAGGCTTGCCGAGATGCTCGATGTTGACAACTGTACTTTGTCTGTTGTAAAACAGCCTGATGAGGTGTAATTATGCCGTATCATGTACAGTTTCCCGGATTTGGCTGGGAATTTGATATTAACCCGATTGCATTTTCAATCGGTGATTACAAGGTCTATTGGTACGGAATAATCATCGCCTGCGGACTTTTGCTTGCCGTACTTTATGCGTGGAAAAGCGCTCCCCGTTACAAGGTTGACGGTTCAAAGCTTGTCAACTGTGTTTTTGCAGGAATGATAACGGGAATTATCGGTGCAAGACTGTACTTCTGTTTCTTCAAATGGGATTATTACGGACAGAACCCGATTGAAATTCTCTATATCAACAACGGCGGACTTGCTATTTACGGCGGAATAATCGGTGCGTTGCTCGGCGGTCTGACTGTTGCCAAAATACAGAAAATGGAAATCATGCCTGTTCTTGACATCGCAATGGTCGGTTTCCTTATCGGACAGGGAATAGGCAGATGGGGCAATTTTATGAATCAGGAGGCATACGGCTCTCCTACGGATTTGCCATGGAGAATGATGAGCGAGGGAACAGACAACATAGGAGTTCACCCGTGTTTCTTCTATGAATCAATGTGGTGTCTGCTCGGATTTGTACTTCTCCATTTCTACGGAAAATATAAGCAGAAATATTCGGGACAGATTTTCTTTATGTACCTTGTGTGGTACGGATTTGAAAGAACAGTTGTTGAAGGACTGAGAACAGACAGCCTTTATCTTCCGTTCCAAGTTTTCGGAGCAGACATAAGGGTGTCACAGGTTCTTTCAGCAGTAATTTTTATAACAGGTATTGTATTCTTAATTATAAACAGAAAAAAGGAGGATTCTTTCTATGCAGATTATCGACGGAAAAAAGGTATCGGCACAGGTAAAGGAAGAGGTAAAGAGGCAGACGCTTGAGTTAAAGGAAACTCACAAAATAACCCCCGGTCTTGCGGTAGTAATCGTAGGTGACGATCCGGCGTCAAGAGTATATGTAAACAACAAGAAAAAGGCTTGTGAATTTGTAGGCTTTAAGTCTGAGGAGTATGCACTCCCGGCAGAAACAACACAGGAAGAACTTTTAAACCTTGTTGAAACTCTCAACAATAAGAAGGATATCAACGGTATTCTTGTTCAGCTTCCGTTGCCGAAACATCTTGATGACAAGGCTGTTATTGAGGCAATCAGCCCGCTTAAAGATGTTGACGCATTTCATGCCGTAAATGTCGGCAAAATTATGCTCGGTGAGTATGATTTTCTTCCATGCACGCCTGCAGGCGTAATGGAGATGCTCCATTCCTACAACATTGAAGTAAGCGGTAAAAACTGCGTTGTAATCGGCAGAAGTAATATCGTAGGCAAGCCTATGGCAATGCTTTTGCTCCACGAAAACGGCACGGTAACAATCTGTCACAGCAGAACAAAGAATCTTGCTGAAATCTGTTCACAGGCAGATATACTCGTAGCCGCAGTCGGCAGACCGAAGTTTGTTACTGCCGATATGGTAAAAGAGGGTGCGGTTGTGATTGATGTCGGTATGGACAGGGATGAAAACGGCAAGCTCTGCGGTGATGTTGATTTTGAAAATGTCAAGGATAAATGCTCGTTTATCACACCCGTACCGGGCGGTGTAGGTCCTATGACAATTTCAACTCTTATGAAAAATACTCTCAAGGCTTGCAAAATACAGAATAACATTTGATATACTCAAAAAATATCGGGAAAATTGTTGACAGAAAGTTTTCTTTGTGGTATAGTATATAAGCCGCATATTGTGGGTTTTAAGTGATTCGTTCCACCTGCACATAGCGAGCCCAATGTAAAGGATGGTACTAAAATGTACGCAGTTATTCAGACAGGCGGCAAGCAGTACAAGGTAACTAACGATGAGGTTATCTTCATCGAGAAGCTTGACGCAGAAGCAAACGACACAGTAACATTTGATGTTGTGGCAGTCGGCACAGACGACGGCATCAAGGTTGGCACACCGCTCGTTGAGGGTGCTAAGGTTACAGGTGAAGTTGTAAAGAACGGTAAAGGCAAAAAAATCAGAGTTTGCACTTACAAGCCTAAGAAGGGCGAAAAGAGAGCAAAAGGTCACAGACAGCCTTACACACAGGTTAAGATTACTTCAATCGAAGCCTAAAAATGACTACGGTAACATTTTTTAAATCAGATGATATAATTTGCGGTTTTGAAATATCGGGGCACTCCGACTTTGCCGAAGAGGGCAGCGATATTGTATGTGCGGCAATCAGTTCTGCCGCATATATGACTGCAAACACTGTCACCGAGATTTTGCATATTAATGCACAGGTTACCGAGGATGACGGTCTTATGAAAGTAAGAATGTCACCGAATGACGCTTTAAAGGCTTGTGATATACTCTCAGGCTTAAAGCTTCACTTAACTGCTCTTTCGGAGCAATACAAAAATTTTATTAAAGTTAAATTTTCGGAGGTGTAAGGTAATGCTTAAAATAAACATTCAGTTATTCGCTCATAAAAAAGGTATGGGTTCTACAAAGAACGGCCGTGACAGTGAATCAAAGCGTCTTGGCGTTAAGCGTGCAGACGGTCAGAAGGTTCTCGCAGGCAACATCCTTGTAAAGCAGAGAGGCACACATATTCACCCTGGTGAAAATGTAG
>OKXW01000384.1_pt1 | contig 11320 bp, 9 predicted proteins | sample 1608981 | NCBI WGS metagenome assembly OKXW01 (sample SAMN02675044, study PRJEB24791) | human gut metagenome, SKBSTL002 | isolation source: stool | host: Homo sapiens | place: USA | reverse complement strand
CCACCTTTGACGAGCAGCCCAGCCAGTATTTCCCGGGCTATGTGGTAACATGGCACAGCGGCGAGGGCCATGGCTACGAACTCTATGATTTGGAGACAGGCGCAAAGACCCCGCTGTACGATGTGGACGCCACCGACAACACCGTAGCCGTCTACGCGCTGGACGGCAGTCTGCGGGTGTACAGTAAGGACAACGGCAAGCTGCTGACCGACACCACCGTAGAACCGGTGGAGCACCAGCAGCGAGTACGGATGAGCAACTGCGGCACCGGCTACGTCTGGCTGGAATTGCAGGATAACGACCGCTACGAGACCACCGCCACCCGGCTGTACGGCCCGCAGGGGCTTGTCAGCGACCTGACCGCCCTGCAAGGCAAATACAGTTACGTCAACTACCTGACCACCGACCCTGACGGCAGACCCATGTTCTACGGCAGCCGCGCCGCTGCGGGCAGCGCCTACGGCAACGTATGCGATGTGCTGGATGCAGACGGCAAGGTGGTGCTGCATGGACTTTCCAGCTGCACCGGGTACTATTCCAACAGTCTGAATGCCCTGCCCGACCATGTGTTTGCCGCACAACGGGGCTTCTATGTGGGCTGGATGGACACAAGCGGCAACTGGCTGTACTGCCAGAGCATTTTCTCGTCTGCCACTGCGGACGATGTACCGAGTTATGGCTATTGAGTTAGGAGGGCTTTCTTATGAAAAACGCTAAAATTTCCCGCCGCAGTTTTCTGCTGGGGCTGGCTGCCTGCTCCGCCGCCGGGGTGCTGACCGCCTGCAAGGGCACGGATGCGCCCTCCGGCAGCACGGCTTTCTCTGCCGCAGAGCCGCCCGCGTCCTCTGCAGCGTCCTCGGCTGTGCAGCAGCCGGAGCCGTTCCTGACCGTGGAGGAGTTTCCCCCGCTGGACGGCAGCACCGCCTGCATCCCCCTGATGGCGCAGATACTGGCCGATACCACCGGCATGGACTTGGAGGAAGCCCGCAGCAGCATCACCGTGAGCACCACCGCCTACGCATGGGAGAACTTTGGTCTGTACGACACCACCACCCGGATGCTGGTGGTGTACGAAGCGCCGGACTATGTAAAAGAAGAGCTGCAGGAAGCCAATGTGGAGCTGGAGCAGAAGCCCATCGGGGTGGACGCGCTGGTGTTCATCGTCAACGAGGATAACCCCGTGCAGGCGCTTACCCAGCAGCAGCTGCGGGATATCTATGCCGGAAAGATCACCAACTGGAAGGATGTAGGCGGCAAGGATCAGGCCATCGTTGCCTTTCAGCGCGGCGAGGACTCCGGCAGCCAGACCCTGTTCAAAAAACTGCTCATTCAGGGTGGCGAGCTGATGACCCCGCCCTCTGAGCTGGCACCCGCCGAAATGGGCGAGCTGGTGGACAGCATTGCCGATTACAACAACAGCGCCAATGCCATCGGCTTTTCCGTATATTACTACATCGACCAGATGTACTCTAAGCCCGGTCTGCGGCTGCTGACGGTGGACGGTGTGACCCCCAGTAACGACACCCTTGCCGACGGCAGCTACCCCTTGTGCAACGATTTCTACGCTGTCATCCACCCGGATGCCGCCGCCGACAGCCCGGAGCGCCGCCTGTACGACTGGCTGGACACCGACGCCGGGCAGGACTGCATCAAAAAGTCCGGCTATGTGGCCGTCGGCCCGCAGACCACCGTCACCATCGTGGATTGAAATTGACAGACCTTCTCTCGTCTGCTACAATAAAGGCAGGATTTTGTCGATCTTTATGCAGCAGAATGCTGAAAGGAAGGTCTTACTATGGAACATCCCTCTCACCCGGTAGAAAGCCACTGGCGTACCTCCCTGCGCAACCGCATTATTCAGGCTTCCAGTCTGCTGGAAGTGCTGTTATCCGGGCTGGTGCTGATCGGTCTGCTGCTCAGCGTTGTGCCTCTGATCCGCTGGATGCCCGGCCTGCTGTTCGATGGCAACGAGGCAGAGATCCGCACCTTTCTGGAGCGCAGCTTGGACATTGTGATCGGCATCGAGTTCATCAAGATGCTGGCCAAGCACAGCCCCGGCAGCAGCCTTGAGGTGCTGCTTTACGCCATTGCCCGCCATCTGGTGGTGGGACACGATTCCGCCGTGGAGAATCTGCTCAGCGTGGGCGCAATCGCGCTGATCTTCATTGTGCGCAAGTTCTTCTTTGTCCCGGCCTTTGGTGCGCATCTGCCGGATGGTCACCCTGCGCCGGATCTTACCCCCGCCCAGAGCGGTATCCCCGCCGACTGGTTCCGTCGGCGGCATTCCGAAGCAAAGCCTGAGGAAGAGACCGAGACAAAGGAATAAGTCTATACAAAAACCACCCCGCAGCGGCCGGTGAACGGCTGCTGCGGGGTGGTTTACTATTTTCTGTTACTTTTTGCCGTGACGGCCAAAGCGGTACTCCTTGCCCTCGCGGATGCGCTGGATATTGGAGCGGTGCATATAAATGACCATCGCGCCCATGATCACCGAGCCGATGGCACACACGGTAAGATCGGCGGCGGAGTAGCCCCGGAACACACCGTACAAGATGGTGAGCACCGGGTAGAGTGCCGCCATGGTCACGCTGCCCAGCGATACCATGCCCGTGGGCAGCAGGCAGGCCAGAAAGATGACCGCCAGAAAGGGGATCAGCACCGGCTGGATGGCCAGAATGGTACCACCCGCCACCAGTACGCCCTTGCCGCCCTTAAAGCCGAAATACAGGGGCTTCAAGTGGCCGATAATGGCAAAGATGGCGGCAAGATACACCGCAAGATACGGCGAGAGCGTGGTACTCTCCGGCATCAGGGTGAACAGCCAGCGGCCGATGCACACAGCCAGCACGCCCTTGAGCACATCGCCGAAAGCGGTAAGTGCCGCTGCCTTTTTGCCGAAGGTGCGCAGCATATTGGTCATTCCGGCAGCGCCCGAGCCGTGGGTGCGGACGTCGTCATGATAAAGGTATTTGCTGACGAGGATGCCGGTGTCCACGCTGCCCAGCAGGTAGGCTTCGGCAGCGACAGCCAGCACGATGAGAAATGCAGTCATGCAGCAAGGCTCCTTCCCTTATACGTCCTTTGCTCCCACCTCGCCGGAGCCGCGCTCCCGCACGACCAGACGAATGGGCGTATGCTCCAGACCAAAGTTTTCGCGGATCTGGTTGATGAGATACCGCTGATAGCTGAAGTGGAACAGGTGCTTTGCGTTCACGAAGGCCACGAACGTGGGGGGACGGGTAGAGGCCTGCGTCAGGTAGTAGATCTTCAGGCGGCGGCCCTTGTCGCTGGGGGGCTGCATCCGGGCGGTAGCGCGGGCAAGCATCTCGTTCAGCACACCGGTGGGTACGCGGGCACCGTTCTCGGCGTCCACATCCCGGATCAGCTGCATCAGCTTGTTCACGTTGTAGCCGGTCTGGGCAGAGATGAAGATGATGGGTGCGTAGCCCATAAAGCTGAAGCACTCGGCATAGCCGCGGCGCTGCAGCTCCATGGTGTTGGTCTCCTTGCCTTCCACGGCATCCCACTTGTTCACCACAATGATGCAGGCCTTGCCCTGCTCGTGGGCGTAGCCAGCCACCTTGCTGTCCTGCTCGGTAAAGCCGACGGTGGCATCCACCAGGATCAGGGCCACGCGGCTGCGCTCCACAGCGGCCAGTGCACGCACGACCATATAGCGCTCAAGGCCGTCAGAGATGTTGCTCCGCTTGCGCAGACCGGCGGTATCGGTAAAGATGAACTTGCCGTAGGCGTTATCCACGGGGGTGTCAATGGCATCACGGGTGGTGCCCGCCTCGTTTGCCACGATCATGCGGTTCTCGCCCAGAATGCGGTTGGTCAGGCTGGACTTGCCCACGTTGGGACGGCCGATGATGGCAACGGGGATGCGGTCCTCCTCCACCACGGTCTCGCTGAAGTCCAGATGTGCGCACACTGCATCCAGCAGGTCGCCTGTGCCGTGACCGTGCACGGAAGAAATGGGCATCACCTCGTCAAAGCCGAGGTTGTAGAACTCGTACAGCTCCATGGGAGCTTCGCCCACCTTGTCGCACTTGTTCACGGCAAGAATGATGGGCTTGTGGCTGCGGCGCAGCATATGCGCCACGTCCTCGTCGGCTGCGGTCAGGCCGTTGCGCACGTCCGTGACCATGATGATGCAGTCGGCGGTGTCGATGGCGATCTGTGCCTGCTCACGCATATGGGCCAGAATGCCCTCGGTGGCCTTGGGCTCAATGCCGCCGGTGTCCACCAGCAAAAACTCGTGGCCGTTCCACTCGCAGTTGGCAAAAATGCGGTCGCGGGTAATGCCCGGGGTATCCTCCACAATGGCAAGGCGCTGGCCGCACAGCTTATTGAACAGGGTGGATTTGCCCACGTTGGGGCGTCCCACCACTGCTACGATCGGTTTGCTCATGGGGTCTCCTCCTTTCTTAAAAGGGGTAAAATACAATAAAAATGGCGTTATCAGCTGCCGCTCTTTCTTCTGCGGGCAATGTGCAGGCCGCTGCGCAGTAAAGCGCGGGCTTCGTCCCCGCCTGCTGTGGGCAGAACCTCCACCTTTACGCCCAGCTGCTGTCCCAGCTGCTCCACCGTGATATCGTCAAGGAAGGTATCTTTTTCCTCCCGCAGCATCACAGCCGGGATGCCCAGCGTTTTTGTGGCAAGTTTGCCTGCGCACTGGTCTATGATATCGGTGGCAGTGATCAGGCCGGTCACACCCACATTGCCGCCGAAAAAGCGGTTCTGGATGGTGTGGACGTGCACAGTGATCATGGGGTACTGGCGGTGCAGCTCCTCCATCATGCGTGTGATGAGGGGCGCTGCCATGGTGCCGGTGACCACATCCAGCTCCTTGGTGCCGTAGACCCGGTGGGGCTTGTCCAGCTCGGCCAGAAATTCTTCCTCGAACAGGCGCATCATGCCCACGCCGTTTTCCAGCTGGTCGTAGTCCTCGTAGAACTCCGGCGCAGGGATGGGACGGCCTGCCTTGAGATACCATTCATCGCTGGGGTAGATGATGCGCTTGCCGTGGCGGCGCTTGCACTCATCGCCGAACTCTTCCATAATGTCGATGACCTCGGCGCTGGTCTTTGCATCGTAGGGCACCTGCGGGTACAGATTTTTGCGGTAATCCGTAATGCCGCAGGGCACGGCTGCAATGCTTTGCACCATGGGGGTCAGTTCCAGCAGGTCGGCAAGGGTGCGGCGCAACTCGTCGCCGTCGTTCACGCCGCGGCAGAGCACCAGCTGGCAGTTGACGGCGATGCCGCCCTCCACCAGACGGGGCAGGTACTTGAGCACCTCGCCGCCGCGCTTATTGGCCAGCATCCGCACCCGCAGCTGAGGGTTGGTTGTGTGCACCGAGATATTGATAGGGGAGATGTGCATCTTGATGATGCGGTCGATCTCGTGATCCTGCATATTGGTCATGGTGATGTAGTTGCCGAACAGAAAGCTCAACCGCTCGTCATCATCCTTGAAATACAGGCTCTCACGCATACCGGGGGGCAGCTGGTCGATGAAGCAGAACATGCAGTGGTTGGAGCAGGAATGCTTCTGGTCGCCCAGATAGGTGGAGAAATCGCAGCCAAAGGGGCCGCGCTCCGCGCGCCGGACATCCCACTCCCGGATGCCGTCGGCAACCTTTGCCTTCAGGTGAAAGCTGCTGCTGTCGGTATAAAAATCATAGTCCAGCGTATCGTTCAGCTCATTTTCATCCACGCTCAACAGCTCATCGCCGGGCTGCAGGCCCAGCGCCTCGGCTTCACTGCCCGCATCGATGCGGTCGATCTTGATCGCCATTGCATTTCACCTCCAGACAAAGAAAGAAGGGGAAGGCATTGCGCCATCCCCTTCTCAACATAACACCAATGTGCCACCAATTTTGCGCAAATTAGGCCTTCTTGATGACTTCCTCGCCCTTGTAGTAACCGCAGTTGCCACATGCCTGGTGGGGGAGCTTCAGAGAGCCGCAGTTGCTGCACTTGACCAGTGCGGGGGCCTCCAGCTTCCAAACATTGCTGCGACGCTTGTCGCGGCGGGCCTTGGAAAGATGTCTCTTAGGTACTGCCATATTTTTGCACCTCCTTGATGGGTTTATCTGTTCAGCAGTGATTTAAGGATCGCGAGCCTAGTGTCTACGGGGGCGTCGGTCTGCTCTGCCGGTGGGCAGGTGCATTCCGCCTTTTTCTTACCGCACTGCGGGCAAAGCCCGGCGCAGTCGGGGCTGCAAAGCAGCACCGTGGGAATCTGGAACATAAACTCCTGATTGAGCCATTCGTCCACGTCCAAGTGTCCTTTTTCGTCCAGCGGAAGATCGAAATCCGGGTCATCCAGATCCCGCTCCTTGACGATCCACTCCGTATCGACTGTCTCTTCCCGGGTGACCGGGTCCAGACAGCGGGCGCACTCTCCGTGCACCGATGCCTTTGCCCGCAACGTTATCTGAACCTCGTCGCCATCGGTCTGCGCGTCAAAGACGGCTGTGACCGGCTGCGGGATCCTTGCACCGGCATAATCGTATGCAGATAAATCACACTGAAACTCTGCATGGTACGGTTTTGCGCCGGCTGTGATAAACTTTCTCAGGTCAAATTGCATAGTACACCTCTGAAAAGGCTGCTTTGTTAGTATAGCGCCAAAGCAACCCTTTGTCAACACCAAAACAGGCAGAAAACCGAAAAAATTTATTTTTCTCCGGTCTTCTGCCTGTTGGAAAAGCCTTTAGCCCTGTTCTTTTATCAGATCACAGGTACTTCTTCACATCGTGGGGCAGTGCGGCCTCGTCTGCGCTGACGGTCACGGTGACCTTCACGCTGTCGCCGGCAATGGCTGCCATCTCGTCCAGCACAACGCCCAGACGGTTGATATCGTGGTCCAGCACCTTCAGGATGCCGTCAATGTACAGGTCGGTGATGTCGTAGTTGCTTGCCATCAGGCCGGCCACAAAGCCGTACAGCATTTCGCCGCCGGAGATCTTGTACTCTTCCAGATCGATCAGACGTGCTGCAGGAGCGATGTCGTAGGTGAGCTTCATGCCCTTTTCCACAACAACAACATTGCCTTTGGAGGTCTTGACCGCGTCGTTGATCTGGTCGATCATAGCCTTGGTCTTGCCGGAGCCCTTGGTACCAACAATCAGTTTAATCATAGTTCAGTCCTCCTGTATTTTCCACGCCTTGCGGCGGGAGATCATTTTTAACGTTCGGCAGCTTACTTCAGCTTTGCCTCCAGCTCTGCGGTCAGGCCCTCATAACCGGGCTTGCCCAGCAGGGCAAACATATTCTTCTTGTAGCTTTCCACGCCGGGCTGGTTGAAGGGGTTCACGCTCAGCAGATAGCCGCTGCAGGCGCAGGCACGCCAGAAGAAGTAGATCAGGTAGCCCACATTATAGGCAGACAGGTCATCCACCTCGATCAGCACCTCGGGCACGCCGCCGTCAGTGTGTGCCAGAATGGTGCCCTCCATGGCCTTGCGGTTGACCACGCTCATGTTCTGGTTTGCAAGGAAGTTCAGGCCGTCAAAGTTGCCCTCCAGCGGGTCGATGAACAGATCCTGTGCGGGCTTCTTCACGTCCACGATGGTCTCGAACATGATGCGGGCGCCTTCCTGAATGAACTGACCCATAGAGTGCAGGTCGGTAGAGAAGATGCAGCTTGCGGGGAACAGACCCTTGTTGTCCTTGCCCTCGCTCTCGCCGAACAGCTGCTTGTACCACTCGTTCATCAGGGTGAAGTCCGGCTCGTAGCACTCCAGGATCTCCACAGCCTTGCCCTTGCGGTACAGGATGTTGCGGATGGCGGCGTACTTATAAGCATCGTTGTCGGGGCTCAGTACGGAGAAGCGCTCCATAGCATCGGCAGCGCCCTGCATCAGAGCATCGATGTCGATGCCGGCAGCGGCGATGGGCAGCAGACCCACGGCGCTCAGCACAGAGTAGCGGCCGCCCACGTCATCGGGAACTACAAAGGTAGGCCAGCCCTGTGCGTCAGCCAGCTGCTTCAAAGTGCCCTTGGCACGGTCGGTGGTGGCGTAGATGCGCTTGTTGGCTTCCTCCACGCCCATCTCCTTTTCCAGCAGCTCGCGCAGCACACGGAAGGCCAGAGAGGTCTCGGTGGTGGTGCCGGACTTGGAGATGACGTTGATGGAGAAGCGCTTGCCCTTGCACAGGCTGATGATATTGTTCAGGTAGGTGGGGCTGATGCTGTTGCCGCAGAAGTAGATCTTCAGACCATCCTCCAGCTCGTTGTGGTACATACCCTTAACGGCCTCCACAACAGCGCGTGCGCCCAGATAGCTGCCGCCGATACCGGCCACGACCAGAACGTCGGAGTCCTCGCGGATCTTGGCAGCGGCTGCCTTGATGCGGGCGAACTCTTCCTTGTCATAATCCCGGGGCAGGGTCATCCAGCCCAGAAAATCGCTGCCGGGGCCGTTCTTGGCCTCCAGCTGCTTGTGGGCGGCTTCTACCTGCGGGTAGATGGCTGCATATTCCTCTTCGCTGATGAAGCTGGAGAGGTGTTTCGTGTTCAGTGCGACACTCATTTTATTAAAACCTCCAAACGATCTGCCGGGCCTTTGCCCTGCGAGGAAATATCTTGGTATAAGTGTACCGTTCCCTCCGGGTAAAGTCAAGGTCAAATTCCTTAGATTTCATACAATTTTAATAGTGTTTTTTTGTTTCTTCATCCAGATTTGTTCAGGTATCCAACAGTCCCACCGGGCGTCCGGCTCACTTTTGTGCGCTGAAGCGCCTTTTTCGGCACAGGGTCAGGCTGCTGTCCCCCGCAGGCTGTCCCACAGCAGCTGCAAGGCGGTGTCAAAATCCATGCGGGGCGCATCGGCGGCAGCGCACACCGGGTACTCCCCCTGTACTGCTTCGCCGCACAGCAGCTGCGCCTTGCCCACCGTCTGTCCCCGGGTCACCGGGGCTTCCAGCGTGTCGGGCAGTTCCAGCTGCACGGTCAGCTGTCCGGCGCTTTCGGCGGGCAGCAACGCGGTCTGCGGCAGAGCGGCGTAATCCAGCGGCACGGTCTCCTCGGTGCTGCCCTTTACCTTTAATTGCAGCGGGCGCTCCTGCGGCAGGGGCACCGGTGCGGCGCGGTAGGCCGCAAAGCCGTAGTCCAGCAGGGTGGTGGCGGCTTCGAACCGTTCCTTGCTGGAGGGTGCACCCAGCACCACCGCGATGAGGTTCAGCCCGTCCCGGGTGGCGCTGGCGGTAATGCACACGCCCGCTCCGCCGGTGGTGCCGGTCTTGAGCCCGGTAATGCCGTTGTACCGCCGCAGCAGCTTATTGGTGTTCACCAGCTGGGTCTGCCCGCCCCGCAGGGTGTCCGTCCAGATGCCGGTATAGTGCAGCACCTCCGGGCAGGTGGTCAGGATGGTGCGGCTCATGATGGCTACATCCCGTGCGGTGGAAAGATGCCCCTCCGTGTCCAGCCCGCAGGCGTTGCGGAAGGTGGTGTGCTCCATGCCCAGCTCTGCGGCGCGGGCGTTCATCTGCTGCACAAAGGCAGGCTCGCTGCCGCCCACAAGCTCTGCCACCGCCACCGCTGCATCGTTGGCAGAGGACACACAGATGGCCTTGAGCATCTCGTCCAGCGTGAACTGCTCCCCGGGCTCCAGCCAGATCTGACTGCCGCCCATGTGATAGGCGTGTTCACTGACCGGCACAGCGGTATCCATGGTCAGCCGCCCGGCGTGCACCGCCTCAAAGGTGAGCAGCAGGGTCATCACTTTGGTAATGGAGGCGATGGGCATGGTCCGGTCAGCGTTCATCTCGTAAAGCACCGCGCCGCTGGTCTGGTCGATGAGGATCGCCGCGCGGCAGGGCAGGGTAAGCTGCGGCGGGGTGACCGTCAGGGTCTGCGCTGCCGGTTCTGCCTGCGTTTGCACCGCCGGTTGAATGCGCAGCCCCTTGCCCTGCGCCGTGCCGAAGGCCAGCGCAAACAGCCAGAAGCAGACCACCCCCGCGCACAGCAACGCCAGATTTCTCCGTTCCATTCCTCATACCTCCCCGCGCAAACTCTCTTTTTGCAGTGTATGCCGCCGCCCCCGCCGGTATGCCGCCGGGCGGTGCAATTCCGGTCTTGCGTGCTGCCGTTGTTTTGTTATATAATGAAGAGTAGACCCTATTTTTATCCCATTTTGTGGAAAGGAACCCCTCTCATGCGAGTTTGTTTTTATACCTTGGGCTGCAAGGTCAACCTGAACGAGACTGGTGCGCTGGAACAGCTGTTCCGCGCCAACGGCTTTACCATTGCGCAGGAAGGCGAAGCAGCGGACGTGTTCATTGTGAACAGCTGCACCGTGACCAACTTCGGCGACCAGAAGAGCCGCAAGTGGCTGCGCCGCGCCAAGCGCGAAAATCCCGGTGCCGTGACCGTGCTCACCGGCTGCTATCCTCAGGCTTTCCCCGAGGAGGCTGCCCAGTTCATGGAGGCTGATCTCGTCTGCGGCAACGGAGACCGCAAGGCCATCCTGGACAATGTGCTCAAGCTGCTGGACGGCCACGAGCGCATCGTAGCCATTGCCCCGCACCAGCGCGGCGAGCAGTTCGAGGAGCTGCCGGTGGAACGGTTCGAGACCCACACCCGCGCCTTTATCAAGGTAGAGGACGGCTGCAACCGGCAGTGCGCCTACTGCGTCATCCCCCGCGCCCGCGGGCCGGTGCGCAGCCGCGCCGAGGAGAGCATTCTGGCCGAGCTGCACCAGCTGGCCGCTGCGGGCTACCGCGAGGTGGTGCTCAGCGCCATCTCCCTGCCCAGCTACGGGCTGGACACCGGCACGAACCTTGTGGAGCTGGTGGAAAAATGCGCACAGGTGCCGGGCATCGAGCGCATTCGTCTGGGCAGCCTTGACCCCGATATGCTCACCCCGGAATTCATCTCCCGCTTGGCAGCGGTGGACAAGCTTTGCCCCCAGTTCCACCTGAGTTTGCAGAGCGGCTGCACCGCCACCCTGCGCCGGATGCGCCGGGTGTACACCGCGCAGGAGTACGCACAGGTGGTGGAGCAGATCCGCGCCGCCTACGGCAGCCGCCCGGTCAGCTTTACCACCGACTGCATCTGCGGCTTCCCTGGCGAGACGGCAGAGGACTTTGAGGAAAGCTGCGCATTTTTGAAGAAGATCGGCTTCCTTAAAGTGCATGTGTTCCCCTACTCCCGCCGCAGCGGCACCCCGGCCTATGATTTCCCGGATCAGATCCACGAGCGGGAAAAGCAGGAGCGCAGCCGCGTGATGAACGGCATTGCCGAGGAGGTGCGCCGCGAAGTGCTGGCCGCCTATGTGGGCACCGAGGACGATGTGCTGCTGGAGACCC
>OKXW01000379.1_pt1 | contig 11443 bp, 7 predicted proteins | sample 1608981 | NCBI WGS metagenome assembly OKXW01 (sample SAMN02675044, study PRJEB24791) | human gut metagenome, SKBSTL002 | isolation source: stool | host: Homo sapiens | place: USA | reverse complement strand
TCCAGACGGTCGGGGATCTCCACGAACTTCGCGTCCGGGTTGCCCTTGTTCATGCCCTCACGGATGTCCGCAATAATATCCTCTACCTTTTCAAAGCGGTTGTTATCCTCGGTGAGGATGGAGAAATCGGCCATCTTGGCGCAGATCTCGCCCATGCCGTAGCGGCGCAGCTTGGAGCGGTTGCCGCCGCAGCCAAACACCACCACCAGACGGTGGGGCTTGTAGGCGCGCAGGGTGGTAAGCAGGCTCTCGGTGGATACCTCGTTGTGGGCGTAGTCCAGCAGGATGGTGAACTTTTTGCTGATGGGCACCAGCTCCACACGGCCCTTCACCACGCACTTGCCCAGACCATCGTGGATGGCGGCATCCGGCAGACCCAGCACCTTGCCCACGGCCAGCGCTGCCAGCGCGTTGTACACGCTGAACTCGCCGGGCATATTCACCTTGACGTCCATCTCGTCCTTGCCGGTAACGTGGAAGGCAACGCCCAGAAAATCGTGGGTGCGCAGCAGTTTGTAGCCGGTCTCGCGGTAGTCGGACTTTTCATCGCGGCCATAGGTGACCAGCTTGCAGGTGTGGCCTTCCAGCAGGGCGGCGGTGTTCTCGTCATCGATATTCACCACGCCCACATCGCAGCGCTTGAACAGCTGTCCCTTCCAGCTGCGGTACTCCTCAAAGGTCTTGTGCTCGCCGGGGCCGATGTGATCCGGCGAAAGGTTGGTGAACACGCCCACATCGTAGTGCACGCCCGCCACGCGGTCCATCATCAGGCCCTGACTGGATACCTCCATCAGCGCGGTATCGCAGCCGGCATCCAGAAACTCCCGGAAGGTCTTTTGCAGCTCGTAGCTTTCCGGGGTGGTGTTGGCGGTGTCCTTGTGGCGTCCCATATAGTAGATGCCGTTGGTGCCGATCATGCCCACCTTGCGGCCTGCGGCCTCCAGTACGCTTTTGATCATGTGGGTGGTAGTGGTCTTGCCCTTGGTGCCGGTGACGCCGATCATGGTCATCTGCCGGGCAGGGTTGCCGAAGAGGTTGGCGCTCATCAACGCCATGGCATAGCGGCTGCTCTCCACCTTGACCACGGTCACCCCGGGCAGGGTAGAAAGGTCGATGTCGTGCTGGATGACCAGCGCGCTGATTCCCTTGGCGGCGCAGTCGGCGGCAAACGTGTGGCTGTCCCGCTGGGTGCCCACGATGCACACGAACAAAAGCCCCGGGGCAGCCTTGCGGCTGTCGTAGATGATATCCGCGATCTCAGTATCCAGACTGCCCTGCACAAGGGTAAAGGGCACGCCTTCCATCAGTTGTTCCAGCTTCATACAGTCTCCTCCAAAGAGCTTCTTTACATGGGTTTTTCTTCTTCGTTGGCCGTCATGCGGTCAGGGTGGGTCAGGGGCAGCTGCTCGGTGTCCGTTTCAGCCGCCGGTTCGGTGGTGTCGGCAGTATCCGTGCTTTCTGCACTGTCGGTGCTGTCTGCCGTGTCCTCGGCCGGGGCGGGTTCCTCGGCCTTGGGCGGCACCACATAGCCGGAAGGCAGAGTGGGCTCGCCCTGTGCAAAATAGATCTTGCGTGTGCTGCTGGCGCTGGTATGGCTGAAATCCAGCCGCCCGGTATCGGTGGGGCCGCAGCCCTTACCGTCGGCGTTGGTCAGCACATAGCGGGCGCGGTCCAGCTTATAATCCAGATCGTTCAGCGTGCCCAGCAGCACGCTGATGCGGTCCTGATACAAAAATGCGAGCTGCTCGGTGTCTGCCACTTCCAGCCGTGTCACGTCCTGCGACAGGCCGTATTCCTCCAGCTTGCTGCGCAGTGTGCGCAGCGCTTCCATACGGTCGTTCTCTGTGCTCACCGTGCTTTCACTTTCGGCGGTTTCCGACCCGGAGGCGCTTGCCGCGTCCGCATCGTCCACGAACCAGAAGCCCTGTCCCGGGGTGGTGTCCTGCAGTTTGCCGCCGTACAGGGTGCAAAGTCCCTCAGGCTGGGTGCTTTCCTCGGACAGGATCTTCCATTTGTCCGAGATCACAAGCCATTTATTGCCGTTTTGCACCGCGTAGGCGGGCACGGCCTCGGTCACCTGCACCACCACGGTGTTGGGGTAGTCCCGGATCACCTTGATGGAGCCCAGCAGCGGGAAATTCTGCTCCAGCACCGCGGCCTTTTCGCCGGGTTCAAAGCTGAAGATGTTTTCCTCCAGCTGCACGCCCATCCGCTGCAAAATGCTGTCTGCGGTATAGCCCGCGATCTCGGTCACCTGTTTGCCGTCCGGGGTCTGCACCTGAATGGAATTGATGCGGAACAGCATGGTCATGGTCAGGTAGATGCCCGCGCCAATGACGCACAGCAGCATGGCAAAGGCGGTCAGGCGGCGCAGTATCCGGCGGCGCCGCAATGTGGCGCGGGTCACCTTGCGCTTTTTGCGCATTTCCCGCCGGGCAGGGCTTTGCTGCGGGGCGCTCTGGCTGCCTGCCGGGTGCTGCCGGTTCGGATAGTTTTGCGCGTTCTGGTTTTTCCGGCTGCTCTGCCCGCTGCGGGCATTGTTTGCCGGGCGGCGCTGTTTGCCGCCGGACTTCGCGTTTTTTGGTCTGCTGCCCGCCGGGCGGTTACCGGCGGGGTACTGGGTGGTATTGCTCCCCTGCCCCTGCGCCGGGCTGCGGGGCTGGGTCTGGGTGGGGAACTGGATGCTGTTATCTGCCCGGGAGGAGCGCACGCTGCCGTTGGCGCTGCGGGAGGGCGGGCGGCTGAGCGGTTCGCCGTTGTAGCCGTAGCGGCTGCTGCCGGTGCTCCGGGGCGTATGATCCTGCGAAGGCGCAGAGGTGCGCGCCACATCCCGGTTCAGATCATAGGGTCTCGGGTTCCGGGGTCTGCCGTTGCGGTCACGGTTCTGCTGCATCATTCGCACCTTCTTTCCTGTTTATTCCGGGGCTGCATCACGGGGTCTTGACCAGCTTGAGCAGCGCCGCAGTGATGCGGTCCAGACTGTCGTCCACAGACAGGCTGCGGGCGTTTTTGCCCATCTCGGCCAGCTTGCCGGGCTGTGCCAGCATGGCAGAAACAGTCTGCACCAGCTTTTCACCGGTCAGGTCTTTTTCTTCAATGACCACAGCCGCCCCGGCCTTTTGCAGCTCCATGGCGTTGTAGTACTGATGGTTCTCCGCCACGTTGGGGCTGGGGATCAGCACAGCGGCGCGTCCCACAGCCTCCAGTTCGGCCAGCGTCAGCGCACCGGCGCGGCTGATGACGAGGTCTGCCGCTGCCAGCAGTTCCGGCATATTGTTGATGTATTCCTTTACCACAAGGCTGTCGCCGGGGGCAAAATCCTTCTGCTTTTGCAGCTGCTCAAACAGCTGCACCCCGTACTGACCGGTGGCGTGCAGATGCAGCACCGGCTTGTGCTCATGCTGCTCCCAGGCGCACAGGTCTGCCACCACCTCGTTCACCCGGCGTGCGCCCAAGCTGCCGCCGAAGGACAGGATGACGGTGCGGTCGCCCGCACCCAGCTGTGCACGGATGGCCTCGCGGTTGGCGGCCTGTGCAAACACCTCCGGCCGCACGGGGTTGCCCACCACAAGGGTCTTGTCCGGTGCACCCAGCTTTTCCACGGCGGCGGGCACGGCGGCAAACACGATATCCACATCCGGGGCCAGCAGCTTGTTGGTCACACCGGGGAAGGCGTTCTGCTCGTGCAGGGCGGTGTGGATGCCCATTTTGGCGGCGCAGCGCACCACCGGGCCGGACACATAGCCACCGCAGCCGATGACGAGATCCGGCTTTACTTCCTTCATCATGGCCTTGGCCTTGGGGCCGGAAAGCGCCAGATTCCACAGGGTAATGATGTTGCGTTTGATGTTGTGCAGGCTGAGCTTGCGCTGAAAACCGGTGATCTCAATATGGTGGAAGGGGTAGCCCGCCTGTGTGACCAAACGGTACTCCATGCCCTCCTTACGGCCTGCAAAGTGGATCTCGGCGGTAGGGTCGGCCTTTTTCAGAGCACCGGCAATGGCCAGTGCGGGGTTGATATGTCCGGCAGTGCCGCCGGCTGCGATGAGAACGCGCATGGTGATTCCTCCTTATAAACGCCCGGCCTGCGGCCGGGCGGGCTTGCGGTTTGTTTTACTGTTCTGTACGGGCTGCGCGGGCAGAGGCCAAGTCAATGGTCTTACGTGCAAGTTCTGCCTCGCGCTCGGCGCGGGCGGCCTCCCGCTGGGCACGCATCTGCTCCCGCTGCTGCGCTGCCCGCTCGCCGTTGCGGCCGATGTTCACCATTACGCCCATCTCTGCCAGCAGCAGGATCAGGCTGGTACCGCCGGAGGAGAAGAAGGGCAGGCTGATGCCGGTGTTGGGCAGGGTGTTGGTGACCACGGCGATGTTGCAGAACACCTGCCACGCGATCTGTGCCATGATGCCGATGCCTACCATGGTGCAGTACAGATTTTCCGCCTTATAGGCGATGAGCAGCCCCTGCACGATGAACAGCACGAACAGCACGATGATGAGCACTGCGCCAATGAAGCCCAGCTCCTCGCACACCACGCTGAAGATGAAGTCGTTGGTGCTTTCCGGCAGCCAGAGCTGCTTTTCCACGCTGTTGCCCAGCCCCAGCCCCTTCAGTCCGCCGGAGCCGATCGCATAAAGGCTCTGCACGGTCTGGTCGGTCATCTGGCTCAGATCCTGCGTCCAGCCGTCCAGACGCTTTTGCAGGTAGGGGATAGAGTCCACATGGGAGAGCAGGGTCTCCAGCAGGGTGCCCGCCGTGATGGCACCCGCCCATGTCAGCACACCGCCGCTGCCGGACAGCAGCAGGATGGTGCCCACCACCGCCACCGTCAGCACGATGCCGGACATGTGCGGCTCCATCGCCAGCAGGAGGACCACCGGTATAAGGGGCAGCACCGGCACCACCAGCTGCTTCCATACCCGCACCCGCAGCCACTCCCGGGGGGTAAGCAGGATGCGGCGCTCCGGGTCCAGCCGCTCCACCTGCGGTGCCTTGGCTGCAAGATGGGAACTGAACAGGATCATCTCAAACTTTGCCACCTCCGAGGATTGCAGCGTAAGCCCTGCAAAGCGGATCCAGCGGCGGCAGCCGTTCAGGGGTGCCATAGTCAGGGTGACGGCCAGCATGGCCAGCACGATGAAGTACCCCGGCACCACCATCTTGCGCAGAAAACGGTGATCCACATAGCTTATCAGGAACATACAGCCCAGCCCCAGTATCATGCACAGCGCCTGCTGCTTGATGTAGTGGAAGCTGTCGCCCATGCGCAGGTAACCGGTGGTGTAGCTGGCGCTGAACAGCATCACCAGCCCAAAGATCATAATAACAGCCAGCGTGGCCAGCCAGTCGATCAGCAGCCGGGACCACGGGCCCGGGTCTCGCTGGAACACCGGCACCGGCGCTCTGTGTTTTTTGCGGTTAGTCGCCATCTGCGCTCCCTTCCCTCTCTGTGCCCGGTCAGCACCAGCGCAGCAGCGCCAGCGCCAGTACATAGCCGACAGCGCTCAGCGCAAAGCTGCACAGGAACACCGTCTCCGGGCTCATTTTATGCTTTTTTACCCAGCAGCGCAAGGGCTTGCCGGTGCGCTTTGCACCCAGCAGCTGCGCTGCCAAAAGACCGCCTGCCGCCCAGAAGGGCAGCGCCAGCGGCACGGTCAGGCTGGTCATATCCAGACTGAGCGGGATGCAGCCGATGGCACCCGCTGCCAGCAGGCTGCCGCAGCAGCCCACCCCCAGCCTTGCCGGGGGGAACGCCCACAGCAGCAGTGCCACCAGTGCCCCGGCAAGCGCGGCAGGCAGCACCGCCAGCCCGGGCACGCCCAAGCCGGCCTCTGCCATCATCAGCGCCAGCATAGCCACAAAGGCCGCGCCGCACACCGTACCCTCGTCCCGCTCGGCGATGCGGGCACACTCAGCCAGCACCACCATGAGCACCGCCCACAAAAAGGGCACGGCGCTGCCCAGCAGCACATACCCCGCCCCAGGCACATCCAGTCCCCGGGGCAGACAGCCCGCTGCCTGCAGCAGCAAAAGAACGAATGCCGCGGCCAGTGCCTCCAGCAAAAGCCGCACGTCCCGCCGCAGCCCCAGCGCCGCCGGGCTGCGCATCCGGGCAAGGTCCTCTGCAAAACCCACTGCCCCAAAGGCAAGGCTTCCGGCCAGCGCCGTGAGCAGCCGTGTCATCAACCGGCCCTCGCTGCCCAGCAGCTCCGGCTGACCCACGCAGGCGGCAAGCCAGCCCACGCCCACCGCAGCCACCGTGCCCGCCGCCGCACACAGCCCACCCCACAGCGGGGCGCGCAGGGGTGCAGGCCGGGGCTGCTCAGACTGTGCCGGCTGCTGGTTTTGTTCGCGGCGTTCCAGCACCCGCCGCAGCGGCACAAACAGGCTGCACAGGGCTGCCGTAAGGGCAAAGCCCAGCACCACCGCCGCTGCCAAGGCGAAACGCTCCATAACTCAGACACTCCATTTCGCCAAATAGTTATACTTCCGCTTCTTTATGCTCTTCGTAGAAGATATCCAGCACTTTTTCCAGTGCCATGCCGTGGCTGGCCTTTACCAGAATGGCATCGCCGGGCTGCACCCGGCTCAGCAGGGCATCGGCAGCCTCGCGGTAGCTGTCCGCGTGCAGGGTCTCTACCCCCTTGGCGGCAGCCACCACGGCGGTGCGCTTGGCCTGCTCGCCGTAGGTGATCAGGCAGTACAGCCCGCTCTCGGCGGCAAGACGTCCCAGCTCCTCGTGTGCTTCGCGGCTCAGCTCGCCCAGCTCCAGCATATCGCCCAGCAGGGCAAAACGGCGCTTGCAGGGGAAGTCCTTAAACATCGCCAGCGCGGCCTTCATGCTGTCCGGGTTTGCGTTGTAGCAGTCCTCGATGACGGTCACGCCCTCGCTGTCCACTACCTTCTGGCGGCGACCGGTCTGCTCAAAGTTGGAAAGACCCCGGATGACCCTCTTGGCGTCGCAGCCCAGACGGGTAGCGGCGCAGTAGGCAGCCAAGGCGTTTGCCACATTGTGGCGTCCCATGGCGGGGATATTCACCACAAAGGTGCCGTGCTCCTGATCCTCCAGCACAAAACTCATGCCGTCCGTCTCCTGCCGGATGGACAGGGCGCAGACGTCTGCGTTTTCATCGCTCAGGCTGAACCACACCGGGCGCACATGGGCGGGCAGCGCTGCCTTGCGCAGGAAGGGGTCGTCGTAGTTCAGCACCAGCGGTGCGCCCTCCGGCAGACCGTTGCAGATCTCCAGCTTTGCCTTGCAGATGTTCTCCTGACTGCCCAGATTGCCGATGTGAGACACGCCGATGCAGGTAATGATGCCCACATCCGGCCGTGCTGCCCGCGCCAGACGGTCAATTTCACCGGCGTGGCTCATGCCCATCTCGATGACCGCGTACTCGGTGCTGCTTTCCAGCCGCATCAAGGTGCGGGGCATGCCCAGTTCATTGTTCTGGTTGCCCTCGGTCTTGATGGTCTCGCCAAAGCCGCTCAGGGCGGCGTAGGTCATCTGCTTGGTGGTGGTCTTGCCCACACTGCCAGTCACGCCCACCATCTTGGGGTGGTACTGGCTGCGGTAGTTTGCGCCCATCACCATCATAGCGTGGTAGCTGTCCGGGCAAAGGATGGCCTTTTCCTCCGGCACACCGGGCACGGGGTGGTTGACCACCACATACGCCGCGCCCTGCTCCAGCGCACGGGCGGCGAAATCATGGCCGTCGAACCGCTCGCCGGGGAAGGCCACAAAAATGCAGCCGGGCTTTACCTCGCGGCTGTCGGTGGTGACCAGTGCCACCTCCGGGTCACTGGTCAGTTTTCCGGCAGGCACCAGCCCTGCCAGAAGCTTGCTTGCATGGATCTTTTCCATTGTTCTATCCCCTCTCGTTCTATTGAATGCTGCACCCTCATCCGTCACTACCTTGCGGCAGTGCTTTATGCTGAAAGCTCTGGTCAAGGATGCCGAAAAAGCTGTTTTACCCACAGGTCAGGGTGATGATGGTGCCGCGCTGCACGCTGGAGCCGGGCTCGGCGCTTTGCGCCTGCACCGTGCCGCTGCCCTCCACCACGCAGTTCAGCCCGGCGGCGCTCAGCATCTGGCGGGCAAAGTCCGGGCTCTTGCCGGTCACATCCGGCACCTCGGTGCGGCTGCCCTCGTAGGTATCGGTATACAGGTAGATGGTGGTGCCGTAGGGCACCTTGCTCCCCGCGTGGGGGTACTGGTAGGTGACCGGGGCAGCGGACTGGCTGCTCTGGCTCTCCTGCAGCTGATGCTTCAGGCCCTGAATGTTCAGCTGCACCTGCGCGTTGCTCCACTCGGTGCCCACAAGGTTCGGCACGGTAACGATGGTGCCGCTGCGGTCCTCGCCATCGGTGGCGATGCCCAGATAAGGGGCTACCTCGCTGATGATATTGCCCGCCACAGGGGCTGCAAGGATGGAGGAATAGTCCGTCCGGGCGTTGTTGGGATCGTCCAGCATGACGTAGACCAGAATTTCCGGGTCGTTGGCGGGCAGCACCGCCACGAAGGAGGCCACCTTTTTATAGTCGCCGTCGGCGCGGCGGTGCATATTCAGCTGCTCGGAAGTGCCGGACTTGCCGCCGATGCGGTAGCCGGACACATAGGCGTTTTTGCCGCCGCCGGTGCCGTTGCCTACCTCGTGCTCCATCATCTGCCGGATGACCTCGCTGGCACTCTGGCTGATGACCTGACGGCGCACATTTGCGCCGATCTCCTGAATGACATTGCCGTTGGCATCGGTGATCTTATCCACCACATGGGGGGTGACCAGATACCCGCCGTTGACGGTGGCCGCAATGGCGGTGCACATCTGCAGCGGGGTGATGGCCATGGCCTGACCGAAGGAGGAGGAGGCCAGCTGCACCTCGCCCAGCTGGTCGGCGCGGTAGTACTGCATAAAGTTGGTCTCGCTGGGCAGGTCCACCCCGGTGCGGGCGGTAAAGCCGAAGGCATCGAAGTAGTTATAGAACTGCTGCGAGCCAACGCGCTGCCCCAGCTGGATGTAGTAGATGTTGCAGCTCTTGCGCAGTGCCTCGGCCATATTGAGCAGGCCGTGCGCCTTGCGCCCTGCGCAGTGGTAAGTCTCCTTGGCTACGCCGTAAGCGCCAGAGCAGGTAAAGGTGGTGTTCATGGTGGCCACACCGGAGTCGATGCCCATGGCGGAGGTAATGACCTTGAACACAGAGCCGGGGTAGTACAGCTCGGTGATGGTCTTGTTTTTCCACAGGATATCCCGGTAGTAGCCGGAATAGTCTGCTTCCTCGTCCAGAATTTTGTTGCCCTGTTCATCGGTGATGTAGTTGCCGTCGGCGTCCTTTTTATAGACGCCGTAAAGCTCCGGCTCTGCGTGCACCAGCTCGTTGAGATAAGCCTCGTTGGCGGTGTAGTTCAGCGGGTCGTTGGGGTCAAAGTCCGGCTTGGAGGCCATGGCAAGGATGGCACCGGTCTTGACGTTCATTACAATGGCGCAGCCGCGGTTTTCCACCGTATTGGCTGCAATGGCTTCGTTCAGGTACCGCTCCGCGATCTCCTGCACGTTCACGTCCAGCGACAGCACCAGATTGGAGCCGTCCTTGGCGGCAAAGGTGGTGGCGTTGGCGTCTGCAATGGCGTTGCCCACCGCGTTGCGCTGGGTGATGGTGCGGCCATCCACACCGGCCAAGGTGGACTGGTAGGATTTTTCCAGTCCGTAGGTGCCGACGCCGTCCGCATCCGTAAAGCCCAGCACCGCTGCGGCAAAGGCACCGTAGGGGTAGTTGCGCTGGAAGCTTTTTTCCGAGGACACCGAGATGCGCCCCTTGCGGGAGGTATCGGTGGCCTTTTTGTGCGCCTTGTTGAAGCTGGTGACGTATTTTTCAATGGAAAGCTTCACCGCGTTGTTCACCTTGGTGGCAAGGGTGACGTAGGCAGAATCCAGCCGGGATAGTGCATCGTAAACGGTCTGGTACTGCTGCTGATACTCTGCCGAGGAGGTGTCCACGCTGTCCAAGCTCTCGCCGTCCCCGGAGAGCAGACGCAACGTCAGCTCCCGGCTCACCTCGGCGCACATGGCGGGGTCCAGCGTTTTGGTCACGGTGTCGTCATCGTTGGTCTTGCTGGTATAAAGGATGCTGCTGTAACTGGGGTCTGCCCAGATAGTCCACACCACGCTGGTGGAGGCAAGGGTGATGCCGGAGGCATCGTAGATCTCGCCGCGGGTGGCCTTGATGGTGGTATCCAGCAGCTGCTGCTGGGCGGCGTACTGGCGGTACTCTGCCCCGTGGATGATCTGGATATTATACAGGCTGCGGATGACGATGGCGGCTGCCACCACCACCGCAAGGATGCCCAGACGGCTGCAAAGCCGCCGCACCCGGCTGTCCAGCCGATCCCGGCCGGAGGCCGGACGCAGGCGGTAGCCCCTGTTTTTTTTGTTACGGAAAGGTTCTTGCATTGGTTCTCTCCTGCGGGGCGTGCACTGCATTCCGCGCGCCCTGCGCTGTTATTTATTCAGACTGCGGTGTCCATAAACCGAAAAAAGCGTGCGCTACCGCACGCTTTCTTCGGTTATCTCACGGTGCCCAGAATGTTCACCGCACCGGTGTACAAAAAGTCGGTCCATTGCCGCACGGTGGACTCCCGGCGCACCAGTGCGCCGCTTTCGCCCAGGCGGATGTAGGTGATCTGGCTGGGGTCTACTTTCATCAGACCCAGCCGCCCTGCGGTCTCCTCCACGCTGGCAATGTTGGTCTTGCTGTTCAGGGTGCTGTTGTAGTAGGTATACTGGCTCTGCTCGCTGACCAGCTGCGCCTTAGTGGCTTGGATCTGGTCGTTCAGCTCCACCAGCTGTGCCTCGCTCCACAGCAGACTGATGGCAAAGCCCACCAGCAGTGCTGCCGCCACCAGATTCATGGCGTTATGTACGGCGGCCTGCAGCGGGTTCAACCGCCGCTTGCCGCCCTTTGCTACCCGCAGGTTTGCTTTGCGCTGCGGCTGCGGTGCCCTGCGGCGGCGCACCGCGTTACGATCATATGCTGGCTGACCCATGGTTTCTCTCCTCCTCACAATGCCGGTGCTTCCGGCATCTCAGCATTTTTCCAGCACACGCAGGTGGGCGGAACGGCTGCGCCGGTTCTCCTCCAGCTCCTGCGTATCAGCTTCAATGGGTTTGCGGGTGATAAGCTTTGCCTTTGCCTTGCCGCCGCATACACACACCGGAAACTCCGGCGGGCAGGTACAGGCTGTGGACCAGCGGCGGAACTTGTTCTTGACCAGCCGGTCCTCCAGAGAGTGGAAGGTGATCACGCACAACCGGCCGCCCGGTGCAAGGTGATCAAAAATGGTATCCAAGCCCTCTTCCAGCGCGTCCAGTTCGTGGTTCACTGCAATGCGCAGTGCCTGAAAGGTGCGGCGGGAGGGGTTCTTGTTCTTGCGGCGCTCTGCCGGGGGCA
>OKXW01000376.1_pt1 | contig 11512 bp, 8 predicted proteins | sample 1608981 | NCBI WGS metagenome assembly OKXW01 (sample SAMN02675044, study PRJEB24791) | human gut metagenome, SKBSTL002 | isolation source: stool | host: Homo sapiens | place: USA | reverse complement strand
CTGACTGAGCAGGTCTTCTATACGTGCATCGATAGGTGCTGTCGGATCTTCGTAGGTATCTTTAACACCATTTTTATTGAAGTCTATCCATCCTTTCTTATTCATTTCCGAACGGACGGGTTTATAAACATTAGGTATTTTAGTCGTTTTTTGTGCCAGGAGGAGTACACAACTTCCTAGAAATAAGCTGGTAATTAAAAGTTTTTTCATGATATCTTTTTGTGTTAAGAATAAATTTGCCCTGTAAAGATACTGCTTTGATATAATATTTGCTAACGTCTTCTCGTAATTTCGAAAACATTTCCTATCTTTGTACCCTTGAAAAGCGTTATAAACAAATGCTGTTTTGTACGAATAAGAATTTGGGCTTGACTGGATTTGACAGCGGGCAGAAATGGTAAGTAAGCATGCAGTGGGTCGGTAATTTCCACTTAAATCTCAGTTATCAAAACTTTATCTGGCGAAACTAATTACGCTCTTGCTGCTTAATCGAATCACAGTAGATTAGCTTAATCCAGGCACTAGGTGCCAGGACGAGACATCACTCGGAAGCTGTTGCTCCGAAGCATTCCGGTTCAGTGGTGCAGTAACATCGGGGATAGTCAGAAGCGGCCTCGCGTTTTTGATGAAACTTTAGAGGATAAGGCAGGAATTGATGGCTTTGGTTCTGCTCCTGCACGAAAATTTAGGCAAAGATAAGCATGTAGAAAGCTTATGATTTCCTCGTTTGGACGAGGGTTAGATTCCCTCCAGCTCCACAAAATGAAAGAGGTTGTGTCAAAACGCTGACACAGCCTTTTTTTATGCGCAAAGCCCAGACTTTCTCAAGCCCGGGCTTTGTTATTACCCAAAGTTTTCGTATCTTTAGGCATAAAGTTTTTCGTTATGGCAAAGTTACATTTTCGTCCTTACATTCCCAACCAAACCGTTCTTTTTCCACAAAGAATTGATGAAAACATAGCTGCGACCGACCCGGTCCGCATCGTGAATGCTGTTATTGATAACCTCAATCTTGAGAGTTTCAAGAAGCTTTATAAGGAAACGGGCCGTTGTCCTTATCATCCTAAAATGATGCTTAAGGTGATAATCTACGCCTACATGAATAATATCTATTCTTGCCGTAAAATAGAGAAGCACCTCCTTCGTGACATTCATTATATTTGGCTTGCCGGTAATGAGCATCCGGATTTTATCACGATCAACCGTTTTCGTAACCGTGTAAAGGAGGAAATAAATAATGTATTTACCCAGTTGGTTCTTGTCCTTGCCGATAAAGGCTTCATCAGCCTTGATGTGGAGTATATCGACGGTACTAAGATTGAATCCAAAGCCAACAAATATACTTTTGTCTGGCGCAAGACAGTCGAACGGAACCGTACGAGACTAATGGATAAAATCCGTATTCTCTTGGAGCAGGTGGATGAAACCATTGCACAGGAGAACTCTATAAAAGACACATCCGTGGAGTTTACTTCCTGCAAGCTCTCTGACATAGTGGATGAACTTAAAGAAGCCCTGGAACGCCAGCCTGCAACAAAGGATAAGGAAGAAAAGAAAGCTCTGCGCAAAAAGAAGAAGCAGGTCAGGGAACTTGAAGGGTATCGTGACAAGCTGATAGAATATGACAATCACCTTGATACCCTTGGAGAACGTAACTCCTATTCCAAGACCGATCCTGGTGCCACATTCATGCGCATGAAAGAAGATGCCATGAAGAACGGGCAGACCAAACCCGGATATAATCTGCAAATAGGTACTGAAAACCAATTTATCACAGACTTCTGTCTGTTTCCCAACCCTACCGATACACTGACCCTCATACCTTTTTTCCACTCTTTCCAGTACCGCTATAACCGTTTACCGAATATCTGCGTGGCAGACTCCGGTTACGGTTCGGAAGAAAATTACCGGTTCATGCAGGAGAATGGGATAGAAGCCTTCATCAAGTACAATTACTTCCATAAAAAACAGCGTCCCCGTTATACTCCCAACCCGTTCCATGCCGAAAGTCTCCATTACAATGAGGGGGAGGATTATTACGTTTGTCCTATGGGACAGCACATGAACCGTATAGGAACCAAACGTGACAAGACAGCGAGCGGATACATCACCGAAAGTGCCCGGTATAAAGCAAAAAGATGTGAAGGTTGCCCTTTGCGTGGCAGTTGTTTTAAAGCTCGGGGGAACCGTATTATAGAAGTCAACCACCGGTTAAATCAATACAAACGGCAGGCACGGGAAAGGTTGCTCTCAGAAGAAGGTATCAAGCATAGAGGCAGGAGGTGTATAGAACCAGAAGCGGTGTTTGGACAAATGAAATACAACATGGCATACAGAAGATTCCGGCATGTGGGAGAAGACAAGGTTACAATGGACTTTGCTTTCTTTGCTATAGCCTTTAATATCAAAAAAATGTGTGCTAAACTGATAAAAGAAGGAAAGGGGCTCATTACAGTTGCCAAATATATGTTTATGGGACTATTTATAACCCGATATAATTGGAATATAGCAACTTGTTGCCAAATGCATGAGGAAAAAGCAGCATAGCCAAAAGAAAATATAGCAGAACTGTAAAATATAAAAGAGTTTGTGCCAACGTTTTGACACAAACTTAGCAGATTACTATTCAGCTGATACCTATTCTGAAAGATGTAAACAACTTGTTTCTTAGATAGCCTTATAAATATTCTACTACTTATTACAGTTCATTTAGAAATGTTATTCTCACTTTTATTCCTCCGCTTTTTCACTTGCTCCACTGCTTCAGATATGATTCCCTTGTTTTCAAAACGCTGCGTGTAATTGGTGTAATCCGGGTGAATACGTTCGTAAGTTGGGTCAGTGAATAAGGGACTCGTAATAATGTGGTCCGCAGTCGAACGGTTACAGCAGAAAACAATATTTTCAACTCCAGCCAGTCTGGTCAATGCTTTCACATCCGTATCATGCGGCTGTAGTGTCATCGGATCTGTAAAAAAGAACAGATAGTCTATTTCTCCTTCTACGATCCGCGAACCAATTTGCTGGTCACCTCCTAAAGGACCAGATTTCAGGATTGTGATATCCCATTTGATTTCAGGATGTTTTTCTTCAAGGGCTTTTTTAATTAGTGTACCGGTTGTACCCGTACAATAGAATTTATGTCCTATCAGACGTTCCGAGTTCCAGAGAACCCACTCTATCATGTCTTTTTTCATTGCATCGTGTGCAACAAGTCCAATTCTACGAACAATTGTTTCCATAAAGCTAAATTATTTTATTTTTATATGATAATTATAATAACAAAAAAACTAATTCTATTGAAGGCCGGAGGATGACCGGATAAGTCTGAGCAATTCTTTGTTTGCCCGGCTATCCATGATGGTTTCCCGTTTTTCTTCAAAAAGATTGAGTGTTGTGGAGCATTCCCCACAGATGTCAATGCCCACTACCTGTTCTTTCTGAAGAATAACAGCCAGCAGTTTCTCCAATTCCCATAAGCTGAGAGAACCTTGATCCCAGTTTGTTGCTGCCGAAGCCGGATTCAAGACATCCTTGTCTATGGAAATGTAAACCGGTCCGTTGATATGTCCGGAAGAAAAGTTCTGCCAACCCTCTTCGTGCATGAGCGTAGTTTCACTGTAAAACCGAACTTGTCTTTCATATCCTTTCGGCACAGCCTGTATCAGTTTGTCTGAAGCACCTACGATAATTACTTTCTTGCAGTTGTTGTTATGGTCCAATATATCCTTTACCCAACTTCCGCAAGAAAGTATGTTGTCAAACAACGGTGGCTGCATATCGGGATGGTGGTCGAACACAATCAGCGAAAACGGAGTTTCGAGTTTGTCTGTCCAGAATTTAGTCAAATAATGATAATTGCCTGAATCGATGAAATGGACTCCCTCCGCCGGATAATCAGCAATCATCCGCTTCAAAGCCAAAGTACCATCCCTGTCACAGTAGCCCTCTGTACCATAAAGATGACGACAGTCCAGCCATATAAACTTATTGTTCCGGGCAAACGCCTCGTAGTCATACACTCCCGTGAAGTTCATGATGATGATCGGCCATGCTATCCGTTTATCTGTTTTTTGATTTTGCCCGCTCATACGTTGTTTTTGCATATCCTTTTACTGTTCATTAAAACCATCGTACATAACAGAAATCTTGCCGGTGAGGTAACAAAGCATTCTTGGGATACATACGGAAGGCCTGCTTGAAGCTTCCGGCGTTGAAAATGCCGGATGTCGCCTTAAAGGTATATAAATTCCCATTCTTGGAAACTGACGAAAGGGGAATTACCTCATATATGTGATCCTGACCGCCTTCATGCCTGATAATGACCGATTCTATTCCGATTGCGTCATCCAGGCCTTTCTCATCAACGACAACCGTCACCTCATATTCCTTTCCGGCTTCAACCGTGGCATTCAGCCCATTCCCAGCCTCTATGGATTTGATTTCTATGGCATCCCATCTGCTTCGGACGTTTGCTTTCCAGTCAGCCATCATTTTCGCCTTCGCAAAGTTGTCGGCTGCCAGAATGTGGAAATGCTCTGACAGCTTGTTATAGAACCTGTCATAGTAGTCGTCCAACTGTCTTTTCATGGTAAAATGGGGAGCGATTTGTGCGATTGAGTTCTTGATATACTTGACCCAGTCTTCCGAATAGTTCTTCCCCCCATACTCGTAATACAGTGGCAGGATGTCATGCTCCAACAAATAATAGATGGCTTCGGCATCCAGCTGGTTTTGGTACTGTTCATTCTGATAAGTCCTTTTATCAGTCAGTGCCCATCCAGCATCCTTACGGTATCCTTCATACCACCAACCGTCCAGCACGGAGAAATTAAGCACACCGTTCATCAATGCCTTCTCGCCCGACGTACCCGAAGCTTCTGCCAACCGCGTAGGGGTGTTCATCCAGATATCCACCCCCGAGATAAGATGGCGTGCCAGGTCCATGTCGTAATTCTCCAAGAATATGATTTTACCTAAAAATTCCGGACGCCGGGATATTTCCACGATTTGCTTGATCAGCCCCTGCCCGGCACCGTCATTGGGATGGGCTTTTCCTGCAAAGATGAACTGTACCGGATATTTCGGATTATTCACAATCCTGGCAAGTCGGTCTATATCCGTGAACAGAAGATGAGCCCTCTTATATGTAGCAAAACGGCGTCCGAAGCCTATTAGAAGAGCATCGGGATTGAATCTCTCAAAAATGGAAACGCTCAATGCCGGATCAACCTGACTCCTGAGCCAGTCCTTGCTGCATTTGCTTTTGATATAGTCCAGCAATTTTGCTTTCTGTTTTAACCGGGTATTCCATATCTCTTCATCTGGGATGCCATAGACAGCCTCCCAGATTTTCTGATTGGACTGGTCACAGAAAAAGTTCTCATCAAAATTGTCCTTGAAAAGCTTTTTCCATTCTGCCGCACACCAGGTAGGCAGATGTACCCCGTTGGTTACATAACCCACATGGTTCTCTTCCGGGAAGTATCCCTTCCAGATCGGCGCAAACATTTGCTGGGATACCGATTTATGTAACTTGCTGACGCCGTTTACCTCCTGGCAGGTCTTGCAGGCGAAGACAGACATGCAGAAACGTTCCTCCTTGTCTCCCGGATTGTGACGCCCGAGATCCATCAGGTTATCCCAGGTTATACCCAACTTGCCAGGATATCCCTTCATATATTTATTGAAAAGCCCTTCGTCAAAATAATCATGACCAGCGGGTACGGGAGTATGTACGGTATAAAGTGAGGAAGCACGTACCAGCTCCATGGCCTGCCCAAAATTCAAGCCGCCATTTATGTAATCACAAAGCCGCTGGATATTGATCAATGCGGCATGCCCCTCATTACAGTGATATACATCCTTCGTTATACCCAAAGCTTTCAGCGTCATCATCCCGCCTATGCCAAGCAGAATTTCCTGTTTTAGCCGATTCTCCCAGTCACCTCCATACAGATGGTGAGTGATAGGGCGGTCAAACTCGCTGTTGAGTTCATTGTCCGTATCCAGCAGATAAAGGGGGATACGCCCCACACTGGCTTTCCAAACATTGGCATGTACCACAAAACTGTCGGCATAGGGGACGTGGATTACCAGTTGTTTCCCATCCGGTTGCATTACCTTTTCAATCGGGAGCTGCCCGAAATTCTGCGCTTTATAATTGACTGTCTGCTGGCCGTCCATGGAAAGCGACTGGTCAAAATAACCGTAACGGTACAAAAGTCCTATGGCACAAAGGTCCACATTGCTGTCCGACGCCTCTTTCAGGTAATCCCCCGCCAACATTCCCAAACCGCCGGAATATATCTTAAGGACTTCATCCAAGCCGTATTCCATGCTGAAATAAGCTATTGACGGGCGCTGGTGGTCCGGTTCCACATCGATGTATTTTTTGAAGGCGGAATAGACGGCATCCATTTTATAGACAAAGTTCTCATCATGTGCCAGCGCTACCAGATTTTCATAATTTATCCGCTCCAGAAACAATACCGGATTCTGTTCCACCTCTTTCCAAAGTTCCGAATCCAAATCACAATACAGTTTCTTTGCGTCATCATTCCATGTCCACCAGAGATTATGTGCGATTTCTGCAAGTTTCCGCAGTTCTGCAGGAAGATGTGAACCTACTGTAATCTCCCTCCACTGAGGGGTATTTACATTATAACTTGAATATTCCATGACATTTTAATTAAATAAGTCCTAATCTTTATTCAGTCCTTTTATTATTTTTCGTTTACCGACAATCCATACCGTATCATTCTCCTTGAAAATTGTATCAGGGTCTGGATTCATAATATTCACGGTACTCCTCTCTATTCCGATAATGATGCTATCCGATATGTCTGCCTCCCGGATCGTCTTTCCGATCAATGGTGAACCTCCTTCGACAGGAAATTGCCCTATTTCCATCTCATCCTGCGAGGATGTTCCGTTCCCGTTCCTTTCTACCTTCTTTTGCTCCATGGATGTCCGGAAGCTTTCCAACTGCCGGTCCGTACCTACGACCGTAACCTTGTCATATGGATAGAGATGTTCTTCCCCTTGTGGTATATCCAGGCGTTTTTCTCCACGGGTGATTGAAATCACATTTATCTGAAACAAGGTGCGCAAGCTGCTTTCTTTTAATGTTCTGCCCACATATATGGAATCAGGGGATACTGTGAAATCCGCCAAATGTAATTCCTTGAACGGGATATTGCTGCCAAGGGTGGAGCCTGTATCACTTTCTGTAGAAAGTCCATTCCCATCCGTCCCTTGAAAGTTTGCCATAAATTGTCTCTCTATAGTCAGCGACCGTTTCTTGATCCGCTTGGAGAAATAAATGACGGCAATGATAAGGGAAGAAACTACCAGCCCGGCTCCCAAGGCAACATTGAAAAGATGGGTAATGATACTCATCATGATAATCGTGCAGATCAGTATTTTGACAAGTACTATTGATACCAAAGGCCCTCTGTTGAACTTGTTGTCCGTCCAGAGTTTACGGAACTCGGCTGAATTGTTCTTTTTCATGATGATGGCCCATAGAAACGGGGATATGACAAGAAAGATGATGATGAAGCCCAACAAGTTCCCTTCCATTCCCGGCAGACTTTTCCTAATCAAAGGATGCACATAGGAAAAATATAAAGTGATGAAAAAAACGCATACGACCAGATAGAGTGTGACAGACACCAGCATAGACCGGATCAGTTTATGCCAAGTGCCCTGGTGTTTTACAGTCATTGCCCCGGACGTATAGTGTACGAGATAATCTTTCAGGGATTCAGGCATGTGGATGTCTATAAACCGGTATGCTGGTTCCGAAAGCCGTATCATATAGGGGGTAAGAAAAGTCGTTATGACAGATACTGCCACTATGACCGGATAGAGATACTTGTCCGTGACATTCAGACTGACGCCTAAAGATGCGATGATGAATGCGAACTCACCGACCTGTGTCAGTGAAAAGCCGGACTGTATGGCAATTTTCAACGGCTGGCCGGAAAGCAAGACACCAAAGCTCCCGAACAGGACCTGACCGGACAGTACCAGCAATGTCAGGATAAGAATAGGGACGGCATATTCCCACATCATGGCAGGATCGATCATCATTCCTACCGACACGAAAAATATGGAAGCGAACAGGTCTTTTACCGGCTGTACGATATGTACGATTTTTTCCGCTTCAACGGTCTCTGCCAGCAGGGACCCCATGACAAAGGCTCCCAATGCGGCAGAAAATCCCGCTTTTGTCGCAATCATCACCATTCCCAGGCAAAGTCCCAGAGAGGTTATCAATAAAATCTCGTTGCTGGTGAAACGGCGTATCTTCTTCAGCAGGGTAGGTATCAGATAGATACCCAATGCCGACCAGAAAATCAGGAAAGCGGCCAGCTTCAATATACTTTCCAGCATCTCCTTCCCTTCAAAATGTTTGCCTACCGCCAACGTGGAAAGAACAACCATCATCACTACAGCCACCAGATCTTCGATAACAAGAATCCCCAAGACAATGCCAGTGAATTTCTGTTGGAGAAGTCCCATGTCATTGAAGGCCTTGAATACGATGGCCGTGGACGACATGGACAACATTCCACCCAGAAAAATACTGCTCATGTGGGAGAACCCCATTGCATTCCCCGCTGTATAACCTATGAACATCATGCCACATACAATAGTGACAGTGGCAACGATAGCCGTAATGCCCACATTTATCAATTTCTTGAACGAAAAGTCCAGTCCCATCGCGAACAGCAGAAAAATGACACCGATGTCCGCCCATATTTTGATATTGGCAGGATCGGAAACAGTCGGGACCAGGGAAACGGAAGGACCCGCCATAATACCGGCTACAATGTAGCCCAATATGACCGGTTGCTTCAGCCACTTGAAAATGACGGTTACAATACCGGCAATAATCAGAATTATGGCAAGATCCGATATTAAAGGAGCAACTTCTGACATATTAACGGTTATTTTAGATCGATAATTCGTTAAGGACCCGGATCAGGCTTTTGTCAATAGGCTTGTCCTTTTTGATTGCCTGGACAAAAGGAACATAAACAATCTCGTTGTTCCGTATGCCTATCATAACATTTCGCTGGCCTTCCATTAAGGCCTGGATTGCGGCTTCACCCAGCCGGCTTGCCAGTATACGGTCATTGGCACTCGGAGCACCACCCCGTTGCAGATGGCCCAGGATAGAAACCCTGACATCATACCCGGGATATTCCTTCTTTACCCGGTCGGCGTAATATATGGCACCTCCATTCTTGTTTTCAGGACTTTCGGTCACAATTACGATGCTGCTGTTTTTCGTCTTTCTGAATCCGCGCCCGATGAATGTTTCCAACTGGTCCACGTCCGTCCTGTCCTCCGGGATGATGGCCGCTTCAGCACCGGAAGCTATTGCGCTGTTTTGTGCCAGGAAGCCCGCATCACGCCCCATTACTTCGACAAAGAAGATACGGTCATGGGAGGTTGCCGTGTCCCTGATTTTATCCACGCATTCCACAATGGTGTTCAATGCCGTATCATATCCTATGGTAAAATCGGTACCATATAGGTCATTGTCAATGGTGCCGGGCAATCCTATGCACGTCACATCATACTCCTCCGCAAAGATACGGGCTCCCGTCAGGGAACCGTCTCCACCGATAATTATCAAAGCATTGATGTTCTCTTTCTGTATGACCTTATAAGCTTTCTTGCGTCCTTCGGGAGTGGTGAAAGTCTCGGAGCGAGCTGTTTTCAGTATGGTGCCTCCCCTCTGGATAATGCTACTTACATCTTCCGTCGTGAGTTCTTTCACTTCACCGGCAATCAGCCCCTCGTAACCTCTATAAATTCCTTTCACTTTAAATCCGTTAAAAATGGCGGCGCGGGTCACGGCACGGATAGCCGCGTTCATTCCTGAAGCATCCCCTCCGGAAGTCAGAATTCCAATATACTTGTTATCCATAATTTGTTTTTTATATTTTAATTAATCAGGCAAAATCAGAAAGCAACTGTTTTAGCCTTTTTCTGCTATAAAAGATACGGCTTTTTATCGTACCCAGTGACACTCTTATCTTTGCGGCTATTTCCCGATATTTGACTCCGGTACAACATAAAAACGACATAATGTGCTTTAGGCAATGTTTTAAGGGCTTCCCTTATCTCTTTTGCATCATGCCCGTTATCCACGAAAATGAAAGAGTCGTCCCTTAACAGGAAATGATATTTAGGTTCTGATAATACATATAAATTCCCTCGTATTTTCTTTGTCCGGCAATTATTGATAAATGCATTGCGCATGATGGTATACATCCAGCCTTTAAAATTCGTACCGGAATCAAACTTATCCTTATTATCCAACGTCCTCAACATTGTTTCCTGCAACAAGTCTTCTGCTTCATCCTTGTCAGCAGTCAGTTTATATGCAAAACAATGCAGTTCATTCTGAAGGGCTACCAGCGCTTTATCGAAATCAAATCCTCTCATTATATTTATTTTGGAATTCAAATATCCGGGTGAAGGCATTCCCTGATAATAAGAAATGCCTTCTGTAGAGTCTCATCAAGATATCTTATTTGACATCAATAGTTTTGGTGGTTTCCTGAACCTTCTTATCTACGACTTTGGGAATATCGATAAACAGGACCCCGTGTTCCACTTTGGCCGAAATTTTATCTTTTTCCACATTATCCGGCAGCAGGATACTCTGCTGGAATCGGGAATAGGAGAATTCACGGCGCAAGTATTTTCCGTCTTTCTTCTCCTCCTTTTTCTCGTCCTTTTTTTCCATGCAGATTACCAGATTGTTGCTTTCATCCACACTTACCTTAAAATCATTCTTGGTCATTCCCGGAGCTGCCAGTTCTACCTTGTAGTCCTTTTCATTCTCAATCACATTGATGGCTGGAGCCGTAGCGTTTGCTCTTGCCATCCATTCATTGTCAAAGGAATCGTTAAAAATACTCGGTAACCAATTTTGGTTTCTTCTTACAGGCATCATAGTTATAGTCTCCTATTGTTTAAGTTAAACATGCTGTTTAGTTTTGAACTCCGGTTCTTTGTCTTCGGGTGTCTGCCTTTTGGGTTTTCACCATCCGTTTCTTGAACCGTCGTTCGCTAACAATATTGCAAACCTTATGCCAACCAGTTTTCACTGACTTTATTGACTATTTGTCATTGAAAAACTGACTTATTTGCTTGTTTAATGCCATTTTGCTATCTTATTTATTAAAAATTGATAGATTTTCAGACTAATTTAAAACGCATTCTCCAACGCTTGGCTTCTTCGTCCCAATCGTGACTGATGATTTTGAAGGTTCCGATTTCTGATGTATTCTCCACATGTACTCCGATGCAGAGGCATTCGTCGTAATCGCCTACTTTCACGACACGTACCGTTTCCGAAGCACCATCGGGCAGGCGTTCCAAGTCGAAACGTCCTTGCGCTTCCTCTTGCGTAATGAATTCTGTTGTGACGGGCAGCTGTCGGGCGATTACCTCGTTTACGGCCTCTTCCAGCTTCTTTATTTCT
>OKXW01000349.1_pt1 | contig 12221 bp, 8 predicted proteins | sample 1608981 | NCBI WGS metagenome assembly OKXW01 (sample SAMN02675044, study PRJEB24791) | human gut metagenome, SKBSTL002 | isolation source: stool | host: Homo sapiens | place: USA | reverse complement strand
TCCGATCTGTTAAAAATCCTGTGCCGGATGATGATCCGCAAAAGCTTGCAAACGACAGCCCCATAAGTGAAGAACAAACAGACCGAATCGGCGAAACAGGTTCTGTTCTCACAACTCATAAGGACTGTGTGCTGCATTGCCTGACGATTATCGGTCAGATTGAAGGTCATTACATTCTTTCGCAACAAAACAAAACCACAAAATACGAGCATGTCATCCCTCTGCTTGTTTCGGTTGAGGAGGACGAAAGAATTGACGGACTGCTTGTGCTGATTAATACAGTTGGCGGAGATGTTGAGGCAGGTCTTGCAATTGCCGAGGTGATTTCGGGAATGAAAAAGCCGACCGTTTCCATCGTACTCGGCGGAGGTCATTCAATAGGAATTCCGCTTGCTGTTGCGGCAAAGAAAAGCTTTATCGCAAAGAGTGCGTCAATGACGGTTCATCCCGTTAGAACAACAGGCCTCACACTCGGAGTTCCGCAGACCTTTGAATATTTTCAGCGTATGCAGGACAGAATCACAACCTTTGTTGCCGAAAATTCCAATATTACAAAAGACCGTTATAATCAGCTTGTGCTTAACACGGGTGAGCTTGTAATGGATATCGGAACTATTCTTGAGGGAGAAGAGGCTGTTGAAGAAGGCTTGATTGACGAGGTCGGAACAGTTTCCGACGCAATTGACGCTCTTTATGATTTGATTAAAGAAAACAAAGGGAGCAAGCCAAAATCCGCAAAATCACGCTCAAAAAAGCAGGAAAAATAATTTCGGGCGTTTTGCCCGAATACATATATATTGTGACGCTTATGATTTGTATGAAATCTTAATTATGCCAACCCATACGGCTTTTCAGCGTACAAATAACAAAGAAGATTCGTAAAACTTATTTTTTGGAGGGAATACATAACCATGTCAATTTTAGATGCTATTATTCAGGGTGTTGTTCAGGGACTTACCGAATTTTTGCCCGTATCAAGCAGCGGCCACCTCGCAATCACACAGCACATTCTCGGTGCAGGCACAGGCGAAAGCAATCTTTTCTTTAATGTAATGCTCCATGTCGGCACACTTGTTGCCGTTGTTGCATTCTACCACAAACTTGTGTGGGATCTTATCAAAGAATTTTTCCTTATGCTCAAGGATATTTTCACAGGCAAGTTTAAGTGGAGCAAAATGAATTATAACCGTAATCTCGTTGTAATGCTCATCATTGGTCTTATACCGCTGTTCTTGCTTTTTCTGCCAATCCCCGGAACAGATATGAAACTCAAGGACCTTGCAGACCGGCTTTCCGCAAGTCCTGTTCTCATAGTAACTGCCTGTTCGCTCATTCTCACAAGCGTACTTTTAACAATCGGTATTATCCGTAACCGCAAGAGTGTTGCCTCAACTCACAAACATCTTGCAACAAAGAGCAATGCAAAGGCGACAAGAGATAGTTTTAATGTTGTTGACGCAATCCTTGTCGGTGTAACACAGGTTTGTGCCGCACTCCTTCCGGGACTTTCCCGTTCAGGCTCAACACTTTCGGTCGGTGAGATGAGAGGAATCTCAAAGCAGAAGGCACTTGACTACACATTCGTACTCGGTATCCCGTCAATCCTTGCGGCGGCACTTCTTGAGGGTGTGGATGCAATCAAGTCACCCGAAGGTTTAAGCAATATTGAATTTCTTCCGCTGATTATCGGAATGGCGGTTTCCGCAGTTGTAGGCTATCTTGCAATCGTAATTTTCAAGTGGTTCCTGAAATCCGACAAAATGGAAATTTTCGTAGTCTACACAGCAATTGTCGGTGTTGCATTTATTGTAATTTCAATCATCGAAATGAATACGGGCGTAAACCTTTTCACAGGTGCGCCAATTGCATAAATTTTAAATGGAGTGATTTTATTGGCAGCTAACAAAAAAACAGCTGACAAAACTAAAAATACTGCGTCGGGAAGAAAAAAGACTTCTTCAAAAACCTCATCAAAAGGTGCAAAAACTGCAAGCAGAACCAAAGCATCCGCTGTTCCGAAAAGGAGCAGCGGACTTTCGCCGCGTGTAAGGGCAATCCTCTATGCCGCCGTTGCGGCTGTTTTTGTCTGCATAATTTTCATAAAAGGTTCAAATGTCTGGACAATGATACGCAGTTTCTTTTTCGGAGTTCTCGGATTCGGGATTTTTCTTGTTCCCGTAACGCTTTTTTATTTGTGTGTCATGACCGAAAAGGAGAAACAGGTTGCACGCTATAAGCTGAAGCTTTTCCTTTGTGTCGTCATAATCCTGTTTATCGGTGCGTTGATTTACGCAGGCAGCGGTGCAAAATATTCTGATATGAACTTTTTTGCGTGTCTTGGCAATCTGTTCAAGGATGCCTCCGACACCTCAAGGTATATGACTTTCGATTGCGGAATAATCGGCGGATTGCTCGGCTATCCGCTTGTTGTCCTGTTCGGCAGTACAGCCGCACTTTTTACAAGCTTTGTTGTAACAGCCGCACTTATCCTTATTGTTGCGAACATTTCTATTAAAGATATGACAGCGGCGGCGTCAAGGACAGCCGTACATATCCGTGAAGCAGGTGAGGAAAGGGCAAGAGTTCGCAGAGAACGCAGAGAAGAAAACCGTGAGAGAAAGCTTGCCGAAAGAGGCGATATCGACATTGCGCTTGAAGGTGAAAACAGAAAGTCCTCGGGAAGTTTTATTGACATTCCGCTTGATGACAAAAAGACAAAGGTCAAGAAAGCAAAGTCGGCAGTAAACGGAATTGACACGGATATTGCCGATTCAAAGGAAGAAAATGCCGCAGACAAGGATCTGTCACAGGATCTCATCAACATAATCAATCGTGCAAGCAAGCCTATGGGCAAAAGTGCCGACAATACGGTTTCTGCAATTGCAGAGGATATCTCAAACGAAAAGTCAGCTTCTAAGGCTGAACAGACAGAGGTCAAGCCTGATGCCGAAACTGAGAACATCGTCAAAAAAGCACTTCTCAAAAGCAAAAAAGACAACAGCGAGGAGGCCGGCGACGAAATTGCGAAACAGCTTGACAGAGCTGTTCGTTCCGATAATTCTCAAAAAGAAGAAAAAAAGTATCAGTTCCCACCGATTCAGTTGCTCAAACCAAAGCTAAATTCCGATGACAGTGATGCAATGGAAGAAATGCAGAATAATGCCAAAAAGCTTATTGATACCCTCACAAGCTTTGGTGTAAAGGCAAGCATTGTAAACATCTGCCGAGGTCCGTCCGTAACACGCTATGAGTTACAGCCTGCCCCCGGTGTTAAAATCAGCAAAATTACAAATCTCTCCGATGATATCGCACTCAGCCTTGCCGCAAACGGTGTTCGTATTGAAGCGCCTATTCCGGGTAAGGCGGCAGTCGGAATTGAAGTTCCGAACAAGGTTGTAAGCATGGTAACAATGCGTGAATTGATTGATTCGGACAAGTTCAGAAACAGCAAGAGCAAGCTCACAACCGTTCTCGGCAGAGATATCTCCGGTGAAATTGTTGTTACCGACCTTGCCAAAATGCCGCATCTGCTCATTGCAGGTACAACCGGTTCAGGTAAATCCGTATGTGTAAACTCAATTCTTATGAGTATTCTCTACAAGGCAACTCCCGATGAAGTAAAGCTTTTGCTTATTGACCCGAAAATGGTTGAATTTTCAAAATACAAGGGTATTCCGCATTTGCTCATTCCCGTAGTATCCGATGCCAAAAAGGCGGCGGGTGCGCTTGCGTGGGCAGTAAACGAAATGCTCCAGAGATATAAAATTTTCTCCGAATACGATTGTAAGGATATTGATTCATATAATTCTCTTATCGAAAAAAATATGAATTATATGGAGAAAAATCCACCTGTTGTTAATGAAGAGGGAGAAGAGGTTCAGCCTGTTCTTGAAGTGAACGGACTTCCCGTTGCCAAAGAAAAAATGAGCCGTGTTGTAATTGCAATTGACGAGCTTGCCGATTTGATGATGGCGGCTCCGAGCGAGGTTGAGGACTCAATCTGCCGACTTGCTCAGATGGCTCGTGCCGCAGGTATGCACCTTATCCTTGCAACCCAAAGACCTACCGTTAATGTAATCACAGGTCTTATCAAGGCGAATGTACCGAGCCGTATTTCACTCAAGGTAAGTTCAAACACAGACTCCCGTACAATTCTTGATACAGGCGGCGGTGAAAAGCTCATCGGCCGAGGCGATATGCTGTTTTCGCCTGTAGGTGCTCCAAAGCCTATTCGTGTTCAGGGCTGCTACGCTTCCGATGAAGAAATCGAGGGTGTAACCCACTACATAAAGAAAGCTTATTCGGCTCAGTATAATTCTGAAATCGAAGAAAAAATTAAAAGAATTGCTGCAGAAGAAATTGCTCAGGGCAAAAAATCGGGTGATTCAGATTCATCATCTGACGAAGGCCTTGATATTGACAGCAAAATGGAAGAGGCAATCAAGTGCGTAATTGAAGCAGGACAGGCATCAACCTCACTCTTGCAGAGAAGACTCAAGGTCGGCTACGCAAGAGCAGGCAGAATGATTGACGATATGGAACAAATGGGAGTTGTAGGCCCTCATCAGGGTTCAAAACCGAGAGATGTTCTCATGACCTACAACGAATGGCTCGAACGCAGAAATGCACTTGAAAACAGAGCCGATTAATAAATAAAGGAGGGTTCAATATGGCTTTTTTACCGATGAACGCAAAAGAAATGCGTGATCGAGGCTGGAACGAAGTCGATTTTATATATGTTTGCGGTGACAGCTATGTTGACCATCCGTCATTCGGTGCGGCAATAATCACGAGAGTTCTTGAGGATTGCGGTTACAAAACAGCATTCCTTGCACAACCTAATTGGAAAAACGATGATGATTTTACACAGTTCGGAAAACCACGGCTCGGTTTTATGGTGTCGGCAGGCAACATTGACAGTATGGTTGCCCACTACACGGTTGCAAAGCGTAAAAGACATGATGATGCCTATACAGCAGGCGGTAAAAACGGCAGGCGTCCCGACAGAGCAGTCACAGTTTACTGCAACATAATCAGAAAGCTATATCCCGATTCTCCCATTATAATCGGAGGTCTTGAGGCATCACTCAGAAGATTTGCTCATTATGATTATTGGAAAAACGAGGTAATGCCCTCAATTATTTTCGACAGCAAGGCAGATTTGCTTGTGTACGGAATGGGCGAGCTGCAGACAATTGAAATTGCAAAAAGACTTTCCGAGGGCTATCCTGTTGAATCTCTTTACGACATCAGAGGTGTTTGCTATAAAATTCGTACAGACGATTATGTGCCAAAGTCGGTTGTCGAACTTCCAAGCTACGAGCGTGTAAAAGAGGACAAGCGTGACTATGCAATTGCATCACGAAGGGAGCTTGAGGAGGCTGATGCAGTAAGGGGCAAAACCCTCATTCAAAGGCACGGAAAGTATATTCTTGTGCAGAATCCTCCGATGCAGCCGCTTGACACAAAACAGCTTGATTATGTCTATTCTCTGCCATATGAGCGTTGGTATCCAAAGTGCTATGAAAGTCTCGGCGGCGTACCCGGTATTAACGAGGTACTGTTTTCAATCACACACAACCGTGGTTGTTTCGGTGCTTGTAATTTCTGCTCACTTGCTTTTCATCAGGGCAGAGCGGTAACCGTCAGAAGTGAAAAGAGTATTATTGAGGAGGCTGAAAGTTTTCTTGATAATCCACGATTCAAGGGTTACATAAGCGATGTCGGAGGACCTACCGCAAACTTCAGACTTCCGTCATGTGAAAAGCAGAAAAAGCTTGGACTTTGTAAAAACAGAAGATGTCTTGCACCGACACCTTGCCCGAATATGCAGGTGTCGCACACGGAATATCTTGATATTCTGCGAAAGCTGAGAAATCTCAAGGGCATTAAAAAGGTGTTTATCCGCAGCGGAATCCGTTTTGATTATCTTATTGAAGATGAAAATGACGAATTTTTCCGTGAACTCGTAAAGTATCACATCAGCGGTCAGCTGAGAGTTGCCCCCGAGCATTGTTCGGCGGCGGTTCTTGACAAAATGGGCAAGCCGCATATTGAAAGCTACAAGCGTTTTTGTAAGATGTTCTACAATTTTACGGGCAAGGAAAATAAAGACCAGTATGTAGTGCCGTATCTGATGAGCTCACACCCAGGTTCAACACTTTCGGATGCCGTAGAACTTGCACTTTTCTGCAAGCGTGAAAACATTCACCCAAAACAGGTTCAGGACTTCTATCCGACTCCGGGTACAATTTCAACGAGTATGTTCTATACGGAGCTTGATCCGTACACTCTCAAAGAGGTTTATGTTCCGAAGTCTGAAAATGAAAAGGCAATGCAAAGGGCGTTGTTGCAGTATTTCATTCCCGAAAACAAACCGCTTGTAATCAAAGCACTCATCAAAGCCGGCAGACGGGATTTAATCGGTAACGATAAAAAATGTCTTGTAACTCCGATGGCTGGACAAACACAGGGCGGTTATTCAAAACAGAACAACAACCGCAATTCGCAGAATCAGAAGGGAAGAGGCAAAAACGGCAAAGATAAGTTCGCAAAGTACAGACGAAAAAACAAAAAGAAATAAAATCTTTTTTATACTGAAAATATCGGTATGCGTACTTTTCATTGCCTGTGTACTGCTTGTTTCATTCGGAAAACCTCTCGGAATTCCCGATTGGAACGATGTCTATACATTTTTTGGGATTTCAGCCGATATGGAGTCCGATTTTTCTGTTTCGTTTATCAATGTCGGTTCGGCTGATTGTACGCTGATTAAATGCGGAGATAAAAGCGTGCTGATTGACGGAGGAACAAATCTTGTGACCGATAAAATTACTGCCTATCTCAAACGCAGTTCGGTAACTCATCTTGATGCCGTAATAGTGTCACACCCCGACAGCGACCACATCGGTTCGCTGCCCGATATCATAGATGAATTCGGTACAGATGTTGTTTATTTCGGAAAATATTCCGACAACCACAAAACCCCAGAATACGAAAAGCTTGTTAATTCTATAAAAGAAAATAATATAAAAACCGTAATTCCGGTTTCAGACAAATCCGTTGAAATCGGAAATATGACCTTTAAATTTTATCAACCCGAAAATGACTTCGGCAACACAAACGATAATTCGCTTGTAACAATGCTTGAATATGACGAAAAGCGATTTCTTTTTACAGGCGACATTTCGTCAAAAAGGGAAGAATCAATGGTTAATTCCGACAAAGAATTAAAATGCGATGTTCTCAAGGTTGCACACCACGGCAGTAAGTATTCTTCAAGTGAAGATTTTCTTGCAAAGGCAAGCCCCGAAACTGCTGTAATAAGCGTTTCGGCTGATGATACGGCACTTCCCGATTACTATATAACAGCCTTGCTTAACAGCGTGTGCAAAAATGTTTATCGGACAGACAGCGATAAAACCGTTATGATAACAGTCGAAAACGGTGAGATTTGCACCAAAACTCATGCCTGAAAGGTTGACTATAAATTAAATAATGTTATAATATTATTGTTTAACTGACAAAAATCGAAAGGAATTTTTAAATATGGGAGTATATGAAGAACTCGTAGCCAGAGGACTTATCGCTCAGGTTACGGACGAAGAAGAAATCAGAGAGCTTGTAAACAGCGGTAAAGCCACATTCTATATCGGCTTTGACCCGACAGCCGACAGTCTCCATGTAGGTCACTTTATGGCTCTTTGCCTTATGAAAAGACTTCAGATGGCAGGCAACAAGCCAATTGCACTCGTAGGCGGCGGCACAGGTATGATCGGTGATCCGTCAGGCAGAACAGATATGCGTCAGATGATGACAAAGGAAACAATTCAGCACAATGTTGATTGTTTCAAAAAGCAGATGAGCCGTTTTATCGACTTTTCTGAGGGCAAGGCTCTTCTTGTAAATAACGCAGACTGGCTTCTTGACCTTAACTATGTTGAACTTCTCCGTGATGTAGGCGCTTGCTTCAGCGTTAATAATATGCTTCGTGCAGAGTGCTACAAGCAGAGAATGGAAAAGGGACTCAGCTTCCTTGAATTTAACTATATGATTATGCAGTCATACGACTTCTATGCTCTCTATCAGAAGTACGGCTGTAATATGCAGTTCGGCGGCGATGACCAGTGGAGCAATATGCTCGGCGGTACAGAGCTTATCAGAAGAAAGCTCGGCAAGAACGCATATGCAATGACAATCAACCTTCTCCTCAACTCAGAGGGTAAGAAAATGGGTAAAACCCAGTCGGGTGCAGTATGGCTTTCAGCCGAAAAGACAAGCCCCTACGATTTCTACCAGTATTGGAGAAATGTTGATGACGGCGATGTAATCAAGTGCCTTAAAATGCTCACATTCCTTCCGCTTGAAGAAATTGATGAGCTTGCAAAGCTTGAGGGCAGTGAAATCAACAAAGCAAAAGAAATTCTTGCTCATGAGCTTACAGAGCTTGTTCACGGCAAAGAGGAGGCTGACAAGGCTCAGGAGGCCGCAAGAGCAATCTTCAGCAACAAGACAAATACTGACAATATGCCTTCAACAACTCTTACAGAGGCTGATTTTGCAGACGGCGAAATCGGAATTCTTGACCTCATGAAGAAGTGCGGACTCATCCCTTCAAACGGTGAGGGCAGAAGACTTATTCAGCAGGGCGGTGTTTCTGTTGACGATGAAAAGGTAACAGATGTTTACGCAAAGGTTGCAAAGTCTGATTTTGAAAAAGGCTATGTTGTAATCAAAAAGGGTAAAAAGGTTTACCATAAGGCAATTCTTGGCTGATTTTGAAAATTAAATAAAGGGGATTAGGGCAAAATGAAAAAGTTTTTTTCGGAGTTTAAGGAATTCATAATGCGTGGAAATGTGCTTGATCTCGCAGTCGGCGTTATCATCGGTGCGGCTTTTCAGGCAATCGTAACTTCTCTCACAAGCGACATCATTTCGCCGATTCTCGGTATCTTCGGCGGTGTCAACTTTGACCAGTTTCAGGTTACAATCAACGGCGCAACAATTATGTACGGTAAGTTTATCACAGCGGTAATCAACTTCCTGATTATGGCTTTCGTAATCTTCCTTATCGTAAAGCTTGTCAACAAGGTTATGTCACTCGGCAAAAAGCCTGAATCCGAAGAAGCTCCCGCAACAAAAAAGTGTCCGTTCTGTTTCAGTGATATTGATATCAAAGCCACAAAATGTCCCCATTGCACAGGCGATATCATCGACCTTACAGAAAAAACAGACGACAAAAAATAATATCGCTGTTACATAAACAGATATTACACAACTTAACAACCAACAAAAAAGCCACAGTAGAAAGTTAAAATCTACTGTGGCTTAAATTATTTGTTGCTGTTGCCGTTTTCGTCAATCTCATCATCTTCAAACACAATAATGTCCTCAACTCTGCATTTGAAAATCTTGCACAAATCATCAATCTTAGTTGTGCTGATCCCCTGATTTTTCCTCAGTCTGTCAATTGTCGCACTGCTGATGTTGTGCTTGTTGATAAGAGTGTAGGTACTCTCATTACTTTTCTCCAAAGTTTCCCAAAAAGGAGTGTATTTTATCATTATATCACCTGTATTTAAAGGTAATATAAGATTTTGCACTTGACAATAGTCATAAATATGATTATAATGCAAATATACAATAATACGCACATCCAAACAATAATTATGCGTATTTTGTACAAACAAATATTTAGGGGGAATAGAGATGAAGAGAAAATTAAGTAAATCGTTGTCTATTATTTTAACAATGACAATAGTAATTTCGGCAATTATCATTGCTCCTGTTACTGTAAGTGCGGCAGGTACAGCAAATGATATTGTAAATGTAGCAAACGGAGAGGTAGGAGTAAGCGGTTCTCCAAACAAATATACATACTGGCTTGGTTCTATTGGAGGCAGTTATTCATATGCGTGGTGTCACGCTTTTGTATCTTGGTGTGCCAATCAAGCCGGTGCAGGAGATAAAGTTCCGAGAACAGCAAGCTGTGCTTCAGGTGTATCTTGGTTTAAAAGCAAAAATGAATAGAAAAGCAGAAGTAGTGGATACACCCCAAAGGCAGGCGATATAATTTACTTTGATTACGGTTCTAACGGGACTTATGACCATGTAGGTATTGTAACCTCTTCAAGCGGAGGTCGAGTTTATACAATTGAGGGTAATGCCAGAAATGCCGTTAAGGTGAACGGTGGGTATTCAAACGGTTATTCTTTAAGTAATACAGATATTTTAGGATATGGTACACCGTCATATGCAAATAATGCTCCTGCTAATGCTCCGACAGATGTTCATCTTGACAGAAGTCAGGTTTGGTATGATTTGAAAGATGATATTGTTTTGTATCCAAGAGCAAATGATGCCGATTCATTTTGGATTAGTGTACATAAAGACGGGCAACAGTTGATCAGTCAAGGTGTTTCCGTAAATGGTGAGTTGCGATTTTCTGCAAGTCAATGGGGTGTTGGCGATTATTATGCGTGGATTACCGCTTCAAATTTAGCAGGAAATGTTGATTCGGTAGGAATTAATTTTTCTGTTGTAGGAGCTGCCGGATATAATAGTGTTTCTGTTGAAAAACCATTCTATGATATTGATGAAACAGTCAGTATTTCAGTTTCGCCTGTTTGTGCAAAAGGAGTAGTTATAGGAATTGATAAGGCAAATGTAGGCAGAGTGGTTACTGAACAATGTGACACTACATTTTCAATTGCTGCTTCACAACTCGGAGTAGGGTCATACAGTTCATATTTCTCGGTTTATAATGGTTCTGGCGGTGTTGATACCTCAAGAGTAAGTTTTCTTATACCTGAAAGAAAAAATTTAGGTGACGAATTTATTGCAAGAGTACAAAATAAATCATCTAAAAAATACTTTACTGCTGTCGGTAACAATGTTGAGGGTGCAGAGAAAAAAGATGATAATTCACAGCTATGGAAATTTGTGCGGCTTAGCGATAACAGTTATAAAGATAACAGTTATAAAATAATTAGTTTGGTAGATGATCGTGCATTAGATGTTGATGATTTTGGTGCAGGCGGTGGCGGCACAAATGTTCAGGTTTATAATAACTGGGATTGTACAGCCCAAAGATTTTACATTTATGATATTTACGGCTCATACTACATAAAACCGGTATGTACTGATATGGTACTTGATATGAGTCAAACCACAAATAATCTTGAAGTATGGGGCAGAGGCGAAGATTGGGCACCGCAGAAATTCGATATTCAAAAAACTACTAACATAATCCACCCTGCAGTTTCGTTGAATAAGAAAAATTATAATTTAGATGAAAAAGTCAGTGTATCTGCATCAGCAGACGGCGGTGTGGATTATTATGGTGTTCAGGTATGGAAAGGTGATAAAGTCGTATATCAGGAATCATTTACAGCTAACAAGCTTGATATTGATTGCAGTAAGTTAGGAGCAGGAGATTATGGTGTATTTGTAAGTTGCGTTAATAATTACGGAAGTATAAATACTGAAACCGTACAATTTCATGTAACATCGGGAATAACAAACGACATCGACCTTGACAATTCAGTAACTGTGGCTGATGCAACATTATTGCAAAAGTATGTTGTGGGTATAGCAACGCTTACAGATGACCAGAAGTTGCTTGCTGATTGCAACGGTGACGGAGTGATTAATGTTCGAGATGCTACATACATTCAGAAAACTATTGTAAAAATACCCGTATATAATTTAAAAAATTCATAAATATTTTCACTCAACAAAAAGCCACGGCAGATTTTTTACTTTCTGCTGTGGCTTTTTAAATTGAAAATTATGATTGAGTGTAACATTGTTACCGTCTGCACAATTATATATTAAAACACCAAAAACAAAAATACTATTCCGCAGAGGATTGCTATTGTTGCACCGACTATGACATCACGCACATAGTGCACTCCTGCACACACTCTTGACATGGAAATCATAACCGCAATGAAGAGGTATGCAATCCCTGCCCACACATTGAACCGCAAAATTGCCATTGCAATGATGAATGCGCTTGCGGTGTGGCGGCTCGGCATACTGTCGGGCTTGCTGTTCTTTGCAAAAACAGGCGCAACTCCGTACCGCACATACGGGCGTTCTTCTTTTATGATAATTCGCAGAAGTGTTATTCCCAAAAACACCCCCGCAGGCACAGTCAGCGACTTTAAAAACAAATCTTTTTGCCATAAAAATGTATATACAAGCAAAATCGGATAGCT
>OKXW01000339.1_pt1 | contig 12381 bp, 9 predicted proteins | sample 1608981 | NCBI WGS metagenome assembly OKXW01 (sample SAMN02675044, study PRJEB24791) | human gut metagenome, SKBSTL002 | isolation source: stool | host: Homo sapiens | place: USA | reverse complement strand
CACCCTGCAGTGCACCAAAGATGGGTCCCAGACCTGCGATGTTCAGCAGCTGGACGAGGAACAGCTTCCACTGGGGCATCACAACGTAGTCAACGCCATCGTTGATGCGCACAGCAGGAGTTTCGCGGTCGTCCGGTCCGAACGTGTTGTCCACGATCTTACCATAGACAAAGTAGCCGATGATAAGGAGCGCCAGACACAGTAAGAAACTAATCATACCAGAAACCTCCTTTTGATTTCAGCCGCCGACAGCTTATGCCATACTGCGGCTATGACCGATCTCTGGCTTCATGTTAACACCTTTTTTATAATTGTGTTAATATTTTTTAGGTATGGTTCCTATATCAAAAAGTATATGGCAGCTTATTTTATTTGTTTATTTAAACTTGTATTTTATGTCGATGGTTCGTTTTAATTCACTCTATTGTTTCTCAAAAATATTCTTCCGGGAACGGTCAAAAGCGTCCCCGCCAAACTTTGCGCCGCCTTTTTGTGCATTTTGCTTAATCGTTTGCGATTTTCTCCCCAAAACGTGGAATTTGAGACGAAAAAAGAGAAATCCGCCCCCTCTCGTGAAAACGCAATGTCGGGCAGCCCGCAGGCTGCCCGACATTGCTCTAATTATAAATAATTCTTCCGCTGCAACAACGACGACCGCCGCCAGCGGCGGAAACAGGGAGGAGTTGTTGGGGCAGCGGCCAGCAAGACGCGCGTGCCGCCCAAGGCACGATGCGGATGCTGGGTGCCGCAACCCGGAAGACGCGGCGCGCATTTCAAATCTTCTTCCACCCGCTGTCCTTGATGGTGGCATCCGCCTGCTTGTGCAGCAACTGCACAAACAGCTGCTCCTCCGGCTGCAAAGGCTCCCGCTCCGGGTATACCAGCACATCCCGCATCTGCTGCTTCTGCGCCGGGCAGTTATGCAGCGCCAGATGGTACTGCTCCAGCGCGCGCTGCGGCATGGGAGACGACCACATATAGGCCGTGGGCAGGTTTTGCAGAATGGAGAACTGGCTGCACCGCTCGTACACATGGATCCGGCGGTTGGGGTTCACCTGCCAGCGGGAGACGGTGCTCTCCTCCCCGGGCAGATGGGTGTCGCCGTGCAGCACCTCGATGTAATCGTTCAGCTCGTCAAGCTCGCGCACCTGACGCCGCGCCAGCGGGCTGTCCTGACTGGTGAGCAGCAGGTAGGAAAACTCCATGATAGGCTCCTGCCGCAGACCGTGGCGCTGGCAGTAGCGCAGATAGTAGTCCTCGTCCTCGGCGGCATAGCGCAGCAGCGCTATGTGGTAGCCCTGCCGCAGCACAAAATCCAAAGCTTCAATGGCACCGCTCTCCCGGATATGCACCCGCAGCTGCTCGCTGCGGGCTGCCTGCTGCAAAAAATCCACCGCCGCATAGGAGGCGTAGGTGGCATGGGTCAGCACCACCCGCAGCTCGGCGCAGCTGCGCTGCTGGTGCGCCTCCTGCTTCAGCTCGTCCACCTGCTGCAGCACCCGCTGCGCCTGCCGGATGAACCGTTTGCCCTGCTCGGTGGGGATCATACCCGTGGAGGAGCGCTCAAAGATGCGCAACCCGTATTCCTCTTCCAGATTCTTCAGCGCCTTGCTCACATTGGGCTGCGCCGCGTACAGCTGCTTTGCCGCCGCCGACACCGACCCCCATTTCATGATGGCTACCAGATACCGCAGTTCCGTAATATTCATGAACCCCTCCGCGTTGTTTGCAGTCGTAACTGTATTGTAACAATTTCTCCGCGCCGCTGTCAAGCGGGGGAGAATAAACCCTCTCAGTCCGCTCCCCCTTGCACCAAAGCCCCCGGGTGCTATATAATAAGGAAAAACACAAAGGAGGGGCTGTACCATGCCGGAATACCGCGTGCTGCGCATTGACGAGCAGCTGTACGGCTGCGAGGAGCTGCCCGCCGGGCAGCCGGTGCTGTGCGATGTGACCCTGACCGATGCCGCCGGGGCTGCCCGCATTCTGCCCTACCCGGACAGGGAGCTGACATGTCTTGGCATCGACGAGGGAGACACCGTTTGTCTGCTGCCGGACGGCACCCTGCACAAGCTGTAAGGAGTAATTTTATGCATAATATCTATTTCACCCGCCACGGCGAGACGGTATGGAACGTGGAAAATAAGATCTGCGGCATGACCGACAGCCCGCTGACCGCCCGCGGGCAGCAGCAGGCGCGGCAGCTGGGCGAGCTTGTCCGGGACAGCGGCCTGCACATTGACGAGATCTTGTACTCTCCCCTCTCCCGCGCCGCCGACACCGCAAAGGCCATTGCCGCCGCTACCGGTCTGCCCGCCCGCTGCGAGCCCCGCCTGCGGGAGCAGTGCTTTGGCAAATACGAGGGCACGCCCCGGGACGGTGCGGAGTTCCGCATCTCCAAGACCCACTTTGCCGACCGCTATGACGGCGGCGAGAGCATGATGCAGCTGGCACAGCGCATCTACAATCTGCTGGACGAGTTGAAGGCGGACACCGGCAAGACCTACCTGCTGGTGGCGCACAACGGCATTGCCCGGGTGGTGCACTCCTATTTTTACGATATGACCAACGAGGAATACGCCGCTGCAGGCATCAAAAACTGCCAGCTGGTGGAGTATACCTTTGAATAACAGGAAAGCCGCCGGGGTCCCGGCGGCTTTTTTGTTATGGCGCGTCAAACATGACGGTAATGGAATTTCTGGTCTTTTGTCACGAACATATACACGCTCACCGCCAGCGCGGCCAGCTCAGCGGCGGTGACAGCCAGCCACACGCCGTCAATGCCCCACAGGGCGGGCAGCAGGAGCAGCGCGGCAAGCTGGAACACCAGCGTGCGCAGAAAGGAGATGAGGGCGCTGGTCACGCCGTCCCCCAGCGCTGTGAAGAAGGAGGACGCATACACGTTGAAGCCCATGATGAGGAAGCTCAGCGCATACAGCCGGAAGGCGCGGCTGGTCAGCGCCAGCAGCTGAGCGTCGTAGCCCACAAAGATGCGTGCCACATAGGGAATAAGCACCATGGATACGGCGGTCATGCTCACAGCTACCACGGCGATCAGGCGCAGGCTCTTCTGGTAGAGGTTATGCACCTCGGCATGGTTGCGCGCGCCGTAATGGAAGCTGACGATGGGTGCGCTGCCCACGGCATAGCCCACGAACACCGCCACAAACAGGAAGGCAGCGTACATGATGACGCCGTAAGCCGCCACGCCGTTTTCTCCGGCAAGCCGCAGCAGCTGGAAGTTATACAGGATATTGACCAGCGACATGGAAAGGTTGGTCATCAGCTCAGAAGAACCGTTGATACAGGCATCCCACAGCACGCGGCCGTAAAACTGTGTTCTGCACAGGTGCAGGCGGCTGGTATTGCCGTGGTCGATAAAGTAGAACACCGGAAGCACGCCGCCCACCAATTGGCTGATAAGGGTGGCAACGGCAGCGCCCTCCACGCCCCAGTGCAGCATACCCACCATCACCACGTCCAGCACCATGTTGGTGCAGCCTGCACCTACGGTGAACCAGAAGCCCAGAAGCGGCTTTTCGGCGGTGACGAAAAAGCTTTGGAACATATTTTGCAGCGCAAAGGGCGGCAGCGCCAGCATCAGGATGCGCCCGTAGCGCACGGCGTAGTCCAGCAGCTCTCCCTTTGCGCCCAGCAGCACGGCGACCGGCCGCAGGAACACAAAGCCCAGCACGGCCAGCACGCTGACCGAAACAAGCGCCGCCAGCAGAAACATGGTAAAATAGCGGTCGGCTTTTTTCTGGTCACCCTCGCCCAGCGTGATACCAACGATGGCGCTGCCGCCGGTGCCCAGCATAAAGCCGACAGTGCCCAGCAGCTGCGGCAGCGGCATGATGAGGTTGACCGCCGCAAAGGCCGTTTTGCCCACAAAGTTGGAAACGCACAGGCCGTCCACGATGCCGTAGATGGAGGTGAACAGCATGGTGCCGATGCAGGGCAGCACGAACCGCAGCAGCCGGGAATAGGTAAAGTGGTCGGACAATTGGATGGTTTTCTTTGGCATAGCTCCTCCTTTTTGAACTTCACATATGCAAAAAGGCCGGATAAGAACCACCGCTCCGGTGCGTTCCCTCTTCTGCTGCGGCACTACGGTGCCCACAGCCTCCGGGAAACACGAACGATGACATCTTATCCGGCCTTTCAATTACGTTGAAACAGCCCTCCGATGAGCGAAAAACAGTATAGCAAAGTTTATTTTTGATGTCAAGCCCTGCTTTGCATTATTCCGCTGCAAGGCGGACAAAGGGCGCGATGGCGTTGGCGTCGCCGTGGCGGACGATGGAGTAGGTGATATCGCAATAGGGCTGGATGGCGGTGCTCTTTTCCACGGTGGAGATGAGCAGCACCTGCAATTGCAGGCGGCGGAACAGCTCCATCATGGGGCGGATGCGGTCGCTGGTCATCTTGCTGAAGGCCTCGTCCAGCAGCACCAGACGGATGCTGTTTTCGCTCTTCTGGTAAATTTGCAGCAGGCTTGCGCAGATGGCCACATAGAAGGGTGCCTGATTCTCGCCGCCGGAGGAATCGCGGCTGACGCGGGACAGATACGCCTGCTGCCCGGTGACCTGATTGGTCACCTTGATATCGTAGTCCAGATAGGTGCGGTAGTCCACATAGTCCGAAAGGGTGGCACCGGCAGCGGTGCGTCCCTCCTGCCGGGCGCGGGTGTTCTCGTCCACGTCCGCCATGATCTTTTCCATCAGTTCGTCCACCTGACGCTCATAGGCGGGGTCGGCGGTGGCGGCAAGGTTGTCCAGAGAATCGCCTTCGGTCATCTGCTGGTTGCCCTTGTCCACGATGACCTGATAGAACGCCGCCAGCTGCGGGTCGCGGCTGGGCTCCAGCTCAAAGCGGTAGACTTCCTCGCCGTAGGTCAGCTGCTCCATGACCTTGTTCAGCTCCCGGAACTGCCGCCGGGCGTTGAAGATATCGTCCTTCATGCGGAACAGGATATCCTTGCGGAAGCGGTCCTTGCAGTCCCGCTGCGCCTGCTCCAGGCGGGCGGCGTAGCGCTCCAAATCGATACGCACAAGGCTCTCATGCTGGGCGCGGTACTGTTCCAGCCCGGCAAGACCCAAGGGGTAATCGCAGACATAGCGCCGGTTGTATTCCCGCTGCGCCGGTTCCAGCGTGCTGTTCAGGTAGACAGTCAGGGCATCGTCCAGCTTGGCCTGTGCCTTTTCGGCGGCCTGCGCGGCGGCGCGGGGGGATTTATCCGGCCCGGTCAGCGCCTGCTGACGGCTGCGGGAGAGCGGCTCCACCAGCGGATGGGCGGCAAAAAAGCTCTCTGCGGCCTGTGCGCTCTTTTCGGCGGTGTCCACCGCCTTCTGCTGCTCCGCTTCGCAGGATGTAATTTGCTTTTCGCACACGCGCAGATCGCCGCCGGTCTGCTCCACGGCGGTGCGAGCGGCTTCCCATGCGGCTTCGCGCACCTCTTCCTCCTTATATAGCTGCTGCAAAAGCGGATTCTCGCGGCACTCAGCCAGCTTTGCGGCCTGCTTGTCCACCGCTGCGCGGGCGGCGGTCAGGGCGGCGCGGGCGTCCCACAAAGCGACAAGCTCTTCCATCGTGGTACCGCGCAAAAGGGTCTGGTACTGGTTGTAGGCGGCTTTCAGGTTCTGCTCCGCCTGTGCGGCGGCGCGCACCTCCTCCGCAAGGGCGTTCATCTCCCCTGCCAGTGCCCCGGCGCGGGCGCGGCGGGCGTCCAGACCGATGTACCGCTGGGGAGTGCGCAGCCGTTCCAGCCGGAAGGGGTGGTGGCGCAGAAGGTCGCGGGTGGCGCTGTCGGGATAGTTTTCCAGCGTGTCGGGGGTGTCGCAGCAGACGATGCGGCGCAGGATGGTGTCGGCGTACTGCGCCGCAAGCGGGTTTTCGCTGGTGACCTGTGCCGCCAGACTGTCGGCGGGGGCGGTGTCGGCGCGGCGGTTAGCCTTGCGCAGACCCGGGGTGTCCAGCAGACTGATGGGGCCGACTTTCTCTTTCAGCGCCACAAAAGCGCTCTTTGCGGCGGCGTAGTGGGCGGGCGGCACAAGGATATCGAACCGGCGGTCGCCCAGACAGGCTTCCACGCAGTCCTGCCAGCTCTCATCCTCCACGTTCAGCAGCTCACAGAAGATGCGGGCGTCCGGCTCCATGCCCCGGCTTTTCAGCTCGGCATTCACGGCGTCCCGCACCCGGGTGGCGGCATCGCCGTGGGGGTACACCCACTTGCCGCCGGATACGGCATCCAGCTCGGCGCGTTTCTCGGTCTGCTGCCGCTGCAAGGCGGCGGTGTGCTGGCGGGCGGCAAAATAGGCTTCTTCCAGCGGCTTTTCCTGTGCGGTCAGCCAGTCGGTCAGGGCGGGCAGGGTGTCCGGGGTCAGGTCTGCCAGCTTTTGCCCGGCGGCAAAGCCGCTGCGGCGCAGCACCGCCAGCAGGTTGCCGGTCTTTTCGGCGGCTTTTTCGGCGGTATCGGCGCGGCGGGCGGCGGCATCCAGTGCGGTCTGCCGGTGCGCCAGCTCCTCGCTGAGGGCATCCAGTGCGCGGCCCTCGCCGCTGGCACCGGCGGCGCTGTGGGCGGTCAGGTAGGCGCGGCGGGCTTCCGCTTCGGCGGTCTTGGCTTCGGCGTAGCGGGTGCGCAGCGTTTCCTGCTGGCGGCGTCCGGCGTCTACCCGCTCCTGCCAGACGGCCTTTTCCCCGGCATCGGCAGCAGCCCGCGCCAGCAGGGCGGCACCCCGGTTCACAAGGGCTTCGGTCTGTTTTTCGGTGGCTTCACGACCAAAACGGACGATCTCGTCCAGCGCATCGGCGCGGGTCTGGGCTTCCGCCAGAACGGCGTGCAGGTTTTCCAGCTCCAAGCGGTCACCCTGCAAGGCTTCCAAGTCCAGTTCCGGCTGCGGGAGGATGTACTGGTACAGAAACTCTCGGAAGTTCGGGATCTCGTCCATGCTGGTGCCCATCTGGAACACCTCGTTGAACTTTTTGCCCAGCGGGCTGGCTGCACGTCCAATGCCCAATGCGCGGCAGATGCGGTCCCGCGCTTCGCTGGGGCTGCGGGTATAGGAAAGCCGCCCCTCGGCGGGCTTGAAGTCCTCCTTGGCGCTGGGCGCACCGGTGCGCGGGTCGATGAAGGGCAGCTGTTCCAGCGTGATGCCGTCCTCCGAGATATACCACGTCTGGTCGCCGGGGTGCAGCTCCTGCATGGGGCCTTCGGACTCCACCCGCACCGCGATGACAAAGCTGGTGTGCTTTACGCTGTCCCAGAACTCTGCCCCGATATACGCCACGGTATGCCCCGGGCGGCGGTAGGCGTTTTCGCCGCGCTGCTTGGCGTGGACAGAGCCCTGCAGGGTGCGTCCGCTTTTTTTATTACCCAGCGCATTGAAGTTGCGGTTGGTGGTAAGGCAGTAGCGAATGGCGTCCAGAATGGTGGTCTTGCCCACGGCGTTCACGCCGATCATATAGGTCAGGCGGGCGCAGTCGAAGGTGGTATTTTCAAAGTTGTGCCAGTTGATAAGTTTCAGGCGCTTGAGTTCGATCATGCTTCACCCTCCCCTGCTTCGGTGTCTGCGCCCTCCGGGCGCTCGTACAGACCAAGCTCGGTGCGGGTGCGGGCGCTCTCGGCGGCGGCATCCGCAAGGTCAGCGTCCGGCAGCGCCAGCAGCACCGTGGGGAACACCTCAATGCGGCTGTCCAGCCCGGAGAGCCGTCCCACCGGACGCGCCAGATTGTACCGGCGCAGGGTGCGCATGAGCTTTTCCAGCGTTTGCTGATCCAGCTTGCGGGGCAGGTTCATCTTTTGCAATTCGGCCTGTACTTCTTCTACGGTCACCAGCACTTCGTCCGCGCTGGCGGCAAGGCTTTCCCGCTTTTGCAGGTACAAAAGCCGCAGCACCAGCAGCAAAATGCTCTCGTACTTGAGCAGCCGTGCCTGACTGCCCTCGTGCTCGTTGACCAGCGCCGCCGCCTGCATGGGTGCGGGGTACAAAAGCACCGCGTAGCCCAGCGGTTTGAACACCGCCCGCACCTCGTTGAGGTGATCCTGAATATATAGATATTTTGCCCGCTGTTCCTCTACACAGCCCAGCACGAAGCAGTGGTTGAGCAGATAGTTTGCGGTTTCTTCCAGCAGATCAATGGTTGCCATCCGTGTTTACCTCCTTGCGGCGGGTCAGGACAAAATCCTGAAACCGGAAGCCGCCGCGCTCCACCCAGTTTCCGGTCATGGTGATATCATACTCCCGGTGCGGCGACTGGGAATAGGTGTGCAGGCCGATGATGCCTGTAAAGTCGTTCGGGTATTCCTCCACAAGGGTGGAGGCGTTCACCTGCCCGCGGGCGGCCAGTGCCTGCCGCGCCAGCAGCGCCACGTTTTCCTCGGTGACGGCAAGGCGGGCGTAGTCCAGCAGAAGCTGCTGCTCCTGCCGCAGCCGGTCGGGGTCAAGAGGTTCGGTGCGCACCGGGGCAAGAGGTGCTTCGGTGCGGGGCGCGGCGGGGGGATACAGCGGCTTTGCGCCGAACACTGCCGCCGGGTACAGGTGCAGCCGCGCTGCCACCGGGCCATCGTCCGGCTCAAACAGCTGCTCCGGGCTGCGGATGTCCTCCGCATAGCGGCGCAGCAGGGCGGTGACGCTGCCCTGCGCCGAGCGGTCGCTGAGCAGCAGGAATTGTGCCCGCTGCACCGCCCGCTTGCGGTAGCGGATGTGGCTGGCGTCGATCTCCTTCATCAGGGTGCTCATCTCTTCCAGCGCGTCCCGCTGCTGCTGGATGAGGGCACGCACCCGGGGTGCAGCCTCGCCGGGGGCGCAGCGCTCCACCCGGGCGTAGTCCAGCGCTAAGCGCGGCAGCTGGTTCTGCTCGCAGTCGTCCAGTTCTTCTTCCAGATAGGCGCGATAATTGAACAGGTTATCGCTGGTTTTAAAGCGATGGTACGCCGCCGCCACCACCTTTTCCTCGTACTGGTCGAACAGTTCCAGCACCTCCTGCGGGGTGCGGTTATGGGTCAGGCGGTCGATATAATGCCCGATGGAAGCGTTGAGGGCGCGCAGGGACTTGTTCAACGTTTCAAGGTCTGCCGCCACCTCCCGCAGCACGTTCTCGTAGGGGCTTTTTTCCTGCCCGATGCTGCCCAGCAGCTGCCACGCCTTGTACAGCTTGCCGGTGTAGGTGACAACACGCGGGTTCAGGATCTCTTCCAGCGCTTCCAGCAGAGGAGCCACCTCGGGCACAAAGGCAAGGGCAGGCTCTTCCTCATAGCTGCCGGGCTGCTCTTCCAGCCAGCCGGTGCGGCGCAGACGCAGCAAAAAGCCCACCGCCAGCGTGTGGGGGTCGCGGGTGGGCTGCTCGTCCTCATCGCCCGCGCCGTCGGCGTCCAGCGCCAGCGGCTTTGCCAGCGCGGCAAAATAATCCTCGGCGCGGGAGACGGCCTCGGCGCGGGAAATGCTGTAATCTGCCGTATGGCGGCACTCCTCCCAGAGCAGCAGCAAAAGCTCTGCATAAAACGCCCGGTTGGGCCCCGCCAGCGGGCGGAACAGCCGTGGGCTGACCAGTTCAAACAGCTGCATGGAAACGTCCTTTCTGTGTGAGTTCGATACCCTTTTATTGTACCACAGCGGGCGGAGTTTGTCACAAAAAGGCGAAAAAAAGCCCCGGGGAGCGGGTGCTCTCCGGGGCGGGGTGATTCAATTACTGTGCAGCTTTAATTCCAAAGCCGATGGCAACATAGGTCTTGTCGCCGATGGTCTTTGCGCCGACGCCCAGCGCAGTAAGCTCGACTTCCTTATTTTGAGAAGCTGCTGCGGCCTTAACAACATCCCAAGTGGCTTTCAGAACGTCAAGGTTCATTTTATCCGGCGTAATAGTCTCTGCCTTGTCCGCTTCATAGTAGAACTTCACATACTTTTCGTTGGTGGACTGCGCCGTGTCGAAGCAGACCATAACCTCATTCACGGTATTTGCACTCAGCTTTTCTGCTTTCCAAAGTGTATCCTTATTCAGAGTCTCTGTACCGCTTACCTCCTGAAGGTAATCGACAGCCAGCTTCTTGATGGCGTCATCGTTATCGAAATTCACACCAAAAGTCTCATTCAGTTTTGCCATATAGGCCTGCTCAACCTTAGTCTCAAACTCTGAGCTGCCGGGGGTGCCGGGCGTACCGCCGCAAGCGGTGAGCATTGCCAGTGCCATGATACCGGCCAGAAGAACAGCCACAAGACGTTTCATCTTTTTCATGTTAGATTCCTCCAAATAAAAAATTTACAGACTTTATCCGCGCCCCAAAAGCCCGGATGATCTATGTTCATTTTACAACATCTCCCTCCCCCGGTCAATGTACAGACTGCCTAGATTTTCCAGTTGTTTTTGAGCAGATACGCCAGCCTGTTGGATACAAAAAAAGCCCCGGAGGGCGGGTGCTCTCCGGGGAAGAAAGGACTGATGATTCTTTACTTATTTGCCCTTGTAGGCGATGTTCTTGACCTGAATTGCAATTGCAGCATAGCTGCCCTTATCAGTGGTTTTGACAACGACAGCAACCTTTGCCCAATTGCCTTCAAGTTTCACGCTGTTGTTGGTATCTTTGATCTCTCCAATTTTTTCAGTGATCTTATTAACCAGATTTGCTACAAGACCAGCAGTCTTGTAGTCTGCATACACAGTAAATGTTGCGTACTCCTTATCAGGACCAACATCGGTGTCAACATCAAGCACAAAGGTTCCCGTAAGGCTGGAATCAATCTTTGCATTAAGGTTGGTCTGAGTGGTTTTATAGAGCTCACTACTCTTGTCATTCCTGACTCTGCCATCTGCATCACACAGACCTACAGCATTCGGATTTTTGCCGAGTTGCTGCCTGATATTATCTTCCAGCGGAGTTTCCGAGGCTGCGCCGCCACAGGCGGTGAGCATCACCATAGCCATTGCGCCTGCAAGCAGCAGAGCGACGATCTTTGACAGTTTCTTCATAGGGGTATCCCTCCAATCAGCGTTTTTTGTGGATATGTTTCTTTTTTCTCGAAAGGCTTTCGCAACCATCGTTGCCTTTCTGCCCTGATTATATCCGACACCTGACGGTTTTGTCAATCGGGAATATCGCTAAACTTCCTGAAGCGTTTTCGTCAAAAAGGATGAAAGCAAGCGGGATTTGTTGCAGTTCTGATATATTCTGGGATCAGTTTTGTCGACAATCTACGGAATCTCCGTTTCCCTGCCCCGGCGGCGCGGCTTTGCCGGGTGCGGGAGCACTTAAATTTGGACATATGTTGTGTTGGCAGGCGTCAACTTTCTTGAAAAGGGTTCGCCCTCTCAGGCGCTCCCGCGCCAGCTCTCCCAAAGGGAGAGCCAAGCCGTAAAGTTCAGCGCTAAAGTATTAGGCGCAAAGAGAAACTTCCCGACAGTGGACTTGGCTCTCCCTTTGGGAGAGCTGGCAAAGCCGCAGGCTTTGACTGAGAGGGCGCACCATTTTCCCCATTATTTTGCCTTTTTACACATTTTCACCACGTTTTAGTGGTAAAATCATGTCCAGATTGAAACGAACTTGGAGGAAGTACCCATGCAACACTGTCCCGCCCGCGCGGCACAGCGGCTGGCGGCGGCAGTTCTGGCGCTGGTTTTGCTGCTGTGCGCCTTTTTGCCCCGTGCCCACGCCGCTGAACTGAAAGAGAAAAACGGCATCCGGCTGCTCAGCTTCGACACCAGCCACATTCTTTCCATCGGCAACCAGACCTCCGGCAAGTGCAGCCTGTACGCGCTGCGCTATGCCCGCACCATTCTGGACGGCAAAGTGTGCTCCGGCAGCGGGATGTGGTCGAACGGTGCGGTGTGGTCCGCAGCGGGCTACACCGGGTACTCCGGCACCCGCGCCGAGTGCCTGAAAAAGCTGTACAGCGAGCTTTCCGCCGGGCATCCGGTGATCGTGCACCTGAAAAACACCACGGTCAGCGGGGTAAAGCGCCACACGAACCGCACCTCTACTTATGAATACCACCTGACTTCCTCCGGCTGGAGCGAGGTGAACTACCCCCACATTGCCACCAGCAGCACCTACGGGCACTGGGTGTGCGTGGCGGGCATCTCCCCCACCGCCGACCCGGAAAACCTGACCGAGAGCGACTTCTACGCCCTCGACCCCGCCCGGGTAACGGCAAATGGACGGCTTGCCGTCACCCGCCTGCTGGACAATACCCTGTGGGTGGAAAACTCCCCCCTCAAGGTGCTGGGGTGAAAACGGAATTATTCTTTATAGAACAAAATCGGGCAGTCCGCGGACTGCCCGATTTGTATTTTTACGGGGGAAAGCTTTTTATTGCATTTGATACTTTAAAACAGGACTGACAGCGTGCGCCCTCTCAGTCAAAGCCTGCGGCTTTGCCAGCTCTCCCAAAG
>OKXW01000313.1_pt1 | contig 13135 bp, 10 predicted proteins | sample 1608981 | NCBI WGS metagenome assembly OKXW01 (sample SAMN02675044, study PRJEB24791) | human gut metagenome, SKBSTL002 | isolation source: stool | host: Homo sapiens | place: USA | reverse complement strand
GATTGAAGCCTCCGGACTTGAAGAAGTTCCGGAGGCTTTTTTTTGTATACGCACGTGTGAAATGTGACCTCTACTATTGCTCATCTCCCAATTATGGATTACTTTTGCCCATAACCTAAAAATAATACGTCAATGGATACATTATTACCATTTGCATTACTATGCTTTACTTCTTTTTTCACATTAACCAACCCGTTGGGAACCATGCCTGTATTTTTGACTATGACTAAAGGAATGGATGATGAAGAACGGCGTCATATTGTGAAACGTGCTACTATCATTTCCTTTATTACACTTCTGGCTTTTACTTTTTCCGGGCAATTTTTATTCAAATTCTTTGGAATATCGACCAATGGCTTTCGTATTGCTGCCGGTTTTATTATTTTGAAGATTGGGTATGATATGTTGCAGGCACGTTTTACTAATACGAAGTTGAAAGATGAAGAAATTAAAACGTATGCCAATGATATTTCAATTACCCCGTTATCTATTCCTATGCTTTGCGGTCCCGGTGCTATAGCTAACGGAATAATGTTAATGGATGATGCAAATACTTGGACCATGAAGGGAATTCTGATCGGAATAATTGGTTTGATTTATTTTATCACCTATCTTATATTGCGGGCTTCTACCCGGTTGGTTTCTATTCTTGGTGAAACTGGAAATAACGTGATGATGCGCTTGATGGGACTTATTCTGATGGTAATAGCAGTAGAGTGTTTCGTTAGCGGATTCCGTCCGATATTAATTGATATTATCCAATCAAGTAGGATTTAATCAAAAAAGAGAATGTGCTCGAAGTAGAAAACGATCACTTTGAGCACATTTTGGGTAATTGTATAGATGTGGTTAGTCAAATTCGACTAGTATACGGAATACTTTTCCGGGAGCTGCCGCCCATTCTTTCATGGCCTGTATTGCTGCTTCGGGCTTGACTACTTTGCTGATCAATTCATCTTTTGGGCAAGTACCTTGTTCCATGTAGCGGATAACTGCTCTGAAATCTGTGGGCAATGCATTACGTGATCCGCGGATATCAAGTTCTTTCTGGACAAAATATTTAGTTTGAAAAGAAACTTCTGATTTTGCATACCCTATACATACCACTCTCCCGGTAAATCCGACTTCATTGACGGCCATAACATAGGTTGCAGGACTGCCGACAGCTTCAATGACTACATCAGGACCGAGTCCTTCCGTAATCTTTGTCAGGCATTCATGTACATTTTCTGTCATGGAATTGATGGTATGGTGAGCACCTATCCGTTTGGCAAGTTCCAATTTCTCGTTGTCCAGGTCTACAGCGATAACGGTAGCTCCGCGAAGAGCTGAACGTACAATAGCTCCCATACCGATCATTCCGCAACCAATGACCATCACTATATCAATATCTGTAACTTGTGCCCTGGAAACCGCATGAAAGCCTACGCTCATCGGTTCGATCAGTGCACAGTCACGAGGAGGAATTCGATGGGCCGGGATTATTTTACTCCAAGGCAATGCGATATATTCACACATGGCTCCGTTGCGCTGAACCCCTAAAGTTTCATTATGTTCACAGGCATTTACTCTGCCGTTACGACAGGAAGCACATTTACCGCAATTGGTATAGGGATTAACTGTAACGCTCATGCCGGGTTTTAAAGAATCCGGCACATCCTTGCCCACAGCTTCTATGACAGCTCCTACTTCATGTCCAGGAATAACGGGCAACTTTACCATTGGGTTACGGCCTAAGAATGTATTCAAGTCCGAGCCGCAAAAACCGACGTATTTAATTTTCACAAGAACTTCTCCCGGTTCCAAGACCGGTTTCTCGATGTCTACTACCTTCATTTCGGAAGGAGCGGTAATTTGAATTGCTTTCATTTTTTATTTATTTTTAATCAGTTTAATCAATCACTTTGTATCCTTTCCAGCCATAATAGGCGCAAAACAGGAAACAAATCATAGGAATAGTATAGGCTATATGATAGATATGTTCGTTCAGATGCATCATATAAGCTGTGAGTTGGGGTAAGCAAGCATTTCCAACGATGGCCATAACTAGAAATGCCGAGCCACTTTTGGTGTTGTTGCCTAAATCAGTCAAAGCGAGCGAGAACTGAGTGGGATACATGATAGACATGAAAAAAGAGATACCCAGCATGGCATAAAGACCTGTCCAACCGCCAAAACAAACCACAACAATACATAGCAAGACATTAATCAGCGCATATACCAATAGCATGTCTTGTGGACGGAATTTTACCATGAGTAGTGTGCCTGTCCATCTTCCTGCCAAAAAAGCCAGCATATAAAGACCGAAAAAGGTGGTGGCTGTATTTTCAGGTAGTTCTGCATAGGTACAACAGTAGACTAGAAATAAACTGTTAATGGCTGTCTGACCACCATTGTAGAAGAATTGTGCAATAACTCCCCAACGAAGATGAGAACGTTTTAAGACTCCGAAATCAATTAATTTTTCTCCTTTATATTCTACTCCTTCCATCGTATTTCCTTCTTTGATTTTAGGTAATTTGGAGAAGATAAAGATGATGGCAATAACAATGAGTAGCATAGCTAGCAGCAGATAAGGAAGTTTCATGGCGTCTGTTTCTGTTTGAATGTAACCTTCCCAGCCACCGGGAAAAGAAGTGGGCAGGGTGTCGCGGGTATAGTGGTTGCCACTCAGAATCAGTTTGCTGAGAAACATGGCAGCTATAAAAGCTCCCAGCCCATTGAATGATTGTGCCAGATTCAATCGACGGGGCGCACTTTTCGGATCTCCCAAAGCGGTTACATAAGGATTGGCTGCCGTTTCTAAAAAACACATTCCGGTGGCAATGATAAAGAATATGCATAGATATGCCCAATATTCTTTCAGCATGGCAGCGGGGAAGAACAGTAACCCACCACATGCCGCCAGTAATAACCCGAAAATAATTCCCGATTTGTAGCTGTATTTTTTCATGAACATAGCGATGGGAATGGGACAGATGAAATAGGCAAGCCAGTAGGCTGTTTCTGTGAATGATGCTTCGAAAGCGTTTAACTCACAGGTTTTCATCAGCTGTCTTATCATAGTAGGTAGCAGATTGCTGCTGATAGCCCATAGGAAAAACAGGCAGAATATGAGCATCAATGGTACATAATAGTTCTTATTTTTCATGGTATGGATTTATAAGTGTCAGTTGATTATTCTGACATGTTTTTTATGTAAGGAAGAGATATGAGATTTTTGAAACCATAAAATCTTTCGGCGTTTTTACCTAAAAAAAGTGCTTTCTCTTCTTGTGTCATTTCAGTCGTTTTAAGGATGAAATCGTAAGACATCTTGTAAGTAATGGCCGTAATGGTCCGAGGGTAATCCGATCCCCACATCAGTTTGTCCATACCTACCAGATCTGCTGCTTCTTTAATGGCTTTGACCGCTCCGTGAAACGGATAGAATTCACTGTTGAACAACCAGGTGATCCCCCCGGATTCTATCATGACATTTTTATGGCGGGCCAACTTTATTTGTTCTTGCCAATGAGGTGTGGTGACCATGCCGAAATGTCCGATAGCGATTCGAAGCTGCGGATATTCCTGAATGATTTCTTTCATTTCCTGTACTTGTGTATCCCCATCGGCTAAATCAATGGAAAGGATAATGTCTTTTTCTTGCATGTAATGGAACATTTCCATCATTTCGTCACTGTTCAGCATGACTCTTCCTTCTTTTAGAAAAAGGCGGTGTGCCGGGATTTTTATTGCTTTGAAACCGGAACTTATTAATTCCTTGGCCTGTTGCAGATAACCGGGTTTACGAAATTCGCACATACCGCATACAAAGAAACGGTCTGGGTATTTATGGGACACTTTTGCGAGGTATTCATTTTGGATGCCATCAATAAATTCCTGAGTGACTACGGCAGCCGATACTTGTGCATAGTTCATGTTCGAGAGAAAAACCTCGGCACTATTCCGCCCGTCAATCATAAAGGGCGGAACCATCTGACGTTCTTCCCCCATAAATAACGAACGTCCGTTGGTTAAAGTACGGATAGGCAATCCGTTGACTTCCGTATCTTGCCGTAGCCAAAGATGGGAGTGTGCATCTATTATGTTAAAATCCATCATTATTTTCCTTTGTATTATGAATTAGCCCAACTGACACGCATTTGTTCTCCGATAATTTCTTGCACTTCCTTTACAAGGTTCCAATCAATGGGTTCTTCGGCATATGTTATATTTTTCAATACATTATCCGGATTGGCCGAACTGAACAAAGTGGTGGCGATACGTGGATTGCTGACAGAATATTGAATAGCCAGTTTCTCTATAGGATAATTTTTGGACAGGCAGTGTTGAACAGCTTTCCGACAGGCTTCTACCAGTGATTGGGGGGCCGGATGCCATGCAGGAACCCCACGTTGGGAGAGTAAGCCCATTGAAAGGGGGGAGGCATTGATAATGCCGATATTCTTTGATTCAAAATAATCCAGATAATCAGTCAGTTTCTCGTCATTCAGACAATAATGGCAGAAGTTAAGTACGCTTTCTACTGTTCCCGGTTCCGAGTGATCAATGATCCATTTTAAGTTTTCTAATTGCAAGTCTGTGATACCTACATGTCCTACAATACCTTTCTTTTTAAGTTCTACCAGTGCAGGTAATGTTTCGTTGACTACCTGATTCATGTCTGAAAACTCTACATCGTGTACATTAATCAGATCGATATATTCAATGTGGAGTCTGTCCAAGCTTTCATACACACTTTCCGTTGCACGTTTTCCGGAATAATCCCATGTGTTGACTCCATCTTTTCCATAGCGTCCCACTTTGGTAGAGAGATAATATTTGTCACGTGGTATTTCTTTCAATGCTTTGCCTAATACGGTTTCGGCCTTGTAGTGCCCGTAGTAGGGAGATACATCAATAAAATTCATTCCATTCTCTACTGCTGTGTAAACAGCTTTGATACCCTCTGCTTCGCGGATATCATGAAAAACTCCTCCTAATGAAGATGCGCCGAAACTAAGATTGGAAACCCGCATACCGGTTTTCCCGATTTCATTGTAATTCATAGCTCTATTTATTTTTAGATTTATTTCCGGCATCAAAAATAGAGGAATAACCTTTAGGTATATGGTGGAAGAGGTTGAAAAAAGTACGTAAACCTTTGCGTAAAAATAATAAGACGGTTACTTTTTATATAGTTCTCTATATTGCTGTGGAGTAACGTCTGTGATTTTTTTGAATAGGCGGTTGAAATAAGAATGGTCTTCATAAGCAAGGAGATAGGCTATGTTTTTTACGGGAATATCCTCTGTAATCAGAATTAATTGGGCTTTCTCTATTTTTTTCTGATTAATATATTGTAGCGGTGTGGTACCGACTTCTTTTTTGAAAAGACGGATAAAATGATCTTTTGAGAGGCATGAGATTGCTGCCAATGAGTCTATATCTACTGTTTTATAGATATTTTTTCGGATGTGGGACAAAACTTTTTGGATACGGTTATCGTTGACTTCCACTTTAGGTTTGGCGTCTTTTAAAAAGCGGGCAATAAGTTGATATACTATACCTCTGGATTCGACTTTGTCACAGAAGGTACGCTGTTTATTTTTAATGATGTTTCTGATTAATGTGGGGTTGTTGTCATAGCTTGTCGGGTCGGATTGAGGAAGCTGCATGGTAGGATTTATTTCACATAACCTTTTAATAAGTGGTAATTCCAGGTTGCCCGCAGGTATTTCTATCGGGAAATTCCAATCTTCCAGAATGCCGGATTCCGATTGATGGTCTTCATATATATGGAGATAATAATGAGTGAAATGAGAATTGCACTGATAACTATGGGTAGTGAATGATGGCACCAGATATAGATGATGTGGTTTTAGTTCCTGCATTCCATCGGGAAATATTATTTGGGCGGTTCCTTCCATTATATAATAGAGTCGGGTAAAAGGGCTGCTTACGTTTTTCCAGTTCCAGTCTGCATTGTGAATGGCTAGTCCTACATTTAATATAAGTAAATGTAATTGGTCGATTGATTGTGTCATATTCCTTAAGTTATTAGAATGAAAGATTCAGTTTCGTACAAAGTAAGCAAAAGTATATATATAATCCAATGGGAAATCGATATTTTCATATCAAATCACCTGTTTTGGTATTTGTTTTTGAATTATTTCAGGTAAAAGTCGATATTATCCTACATAATGGCGCATTTGGATAATATAAATTGGTTTCAACTCTGTATATTTGCACTATTGATAATTGAAAAACATATAAAGCAATTATACTATGAAAGCAAAACATTTTCTTTTGGCTTCGGCTTTGTTGCTTTGGACGGGAGTTTTGGAGGCTCAGACTTACCAGGTACCTGTTTCAGAGAAAAATGAAAAAATGCAGGAGGGAGAGTTCGAACCTACTTGGGAATCATTGCAGAACTATAAAGTTCCTGAATGGTTTAGAAATGCCAAATTTGGTATTTGGGCACATTGGGGACCGCAATGTGTGGAAGGGTCCGGCGACTGGATGGCGCGTTCTCTCTATTTGGAAGGTTCGCGCGAGTATAAGCACCATGTGGAACATTATGGCCATCCCTCTGAAGTGGGCTTCAAGGATATATTGCCTTTGTTTAAAGCCGAGAAATGGGATCCGGACAAATTGGTTTCCTTTTATAAGAAGATTGGTGCCCAGTATTTCTTCGCTTTAGGTAATCACCATGATAATTATGATTTATGGGATAGCCAATATCAGGAATGGAATTCCGTGAATATAGGCCCTAAGAAGGATATATTGGCGGGCTGGGCTGAAGCAGCTAAGAAAAACGGTCTTCCATTTGGTATCAGTTTCCATGCGGACCATGCGTGGAGCTGGTATGAACCGGCTCAACGATACGACCGTCATGGCGAGAAGGCAGGTGTACCCTACGATGGATGTTTGACTAAAGAAGATGGTAAGGGTAAGTGGTGGGAAGGCTACGATCCTCAAAAACTTTATGCACAGAATCACCCGTTAAGCGCTGGAAGTTGGGCTGACGGTATGATTCACCGTCAATGGGCATGGGGAAATGGTGTTTGTATTCCTACTCAAGAATATGTGACAAACTTTTATGATCGTACAGTCGATGCAATAAACCGTTATAATCCCGATTTGATTTATTTTGATGTGACTGGTGTACCGTTTTATCCTATCAGTGATGCGGGTTTGAAGATTGCCGCACATTTTTATAATCACAACATGGTTGTTCGTAAGGGGGATTTCAGTGCTGTTATGTTTGGTAAAATTCTTACCGATGAACAACGTAAAGCTTTGGTATGGGATGTGGAAAGGGGATCTCCCAATAGTATTTATGAAGAGCCATGGCAGACTTGTTCTTGTTTAGGCGGTTGGCATTATGATACCAGATTGGCGGAGAACGGCTGGTATAAAAGTGCTTCCGATGTAGTGAAACTATTAGTGGATGTGGTCAGTAAGAACGGTAATTTGTTGCTTAGTGTTCCTCTTCGGGCTGACGGAACTTTCGATGAAAAGGAAGAAGCCATTTTAAATGAATTTGGTGACTGGATGAGTATGAATAAAGAGGCTATTTATGATACACGCCCGTGGAAAGTCTTCGGAGAAGGTCCGATAGCCAATGCTGATATCAAGATTAATGCCCAAGGTTTCAATGAAGGTGCTTACACTAAAGCCACTGCATCTGAAATCCGTTTTACTCAAACCAAGAAATATCTCTATGCTACAGTCCTTGCATGGCCGGAAGAAAAGCAAGTTGTCATTCAATCGCTGGCAACGGGAAGTGAGTTGTATCCTGATAAAATTACTAAAATTGAATTGTTAGGTTATGGAAAGGTATCTTTTACTCGTACAGCGCAAGGAGTTGTTATTGATATGCCTGATGTACAGTTGAATAAGATTGCTCCCGTATTTAAGATAAAGAAGTGAATATAGCATAAAGTAGGTTTATTTATCGGCTTTTTTAGGTCGGTAAGCCCTTGTTATGTCTTGAAAATTAACCCAATAATCAATAGAATAATGAGAAACAGATTAGAATGTATGCAGCCAATAAGATTCTTGGTGGTCTTGTTGATGTGTTGCCTGAGCTATACTACTTGGGCACAGACACAGAGTAATGTCAATGGTTTGGTTACTGATTTTTCCGGTGAGCCGTTAATTGGGGTCAGTATCTTGGTTAAAGGTACTTCCAATGGAACTGTTACTGATTTGGATGGCAAATTTTCTCTGTCTGCTGAAATGGGAAACATGCTCCAGATAAGTTATGTAGGTTATATTTCGCAAGAAATAAAGGTTGAAAGTAACAAGTTACTTCGTATTATAATGGAAGAAGATACAAAAAAGTTGGAAGAAGTAGTTGTAGTTGGATATGGAACACAGAAAAAGGTGAATTTAACAGGAGCCGTATCTGCTGTTTCAGCTGAAGACTTGGCTAGTAAGCCTGTTATGAGTACTGCTCAAGCACTGGCAGGTTTGGCTCCAGGTTTAAGTGTATTGCAAACTTCAGGTCGTCCCGGACAAGGAGCAACTGTTAAAATTCGTGGAACTGGTACATTTTCAAAAGCTGGAACAGATCCATTGGTTTTGATTGATGGTTTATCAGGTAACATTGATGATGTAGATCCTAATGATATTCAGAGCATTTCTTTTTTGAAAGATGCAGCTTCTGCTTCTATTTATGGTAATCGTGCTGCTAATGGGGTGATCTTGATTGAAACAAAGAAGGGTGCACAAGGTAAAACGACTATTACATATAGTAATTCTTTTGGTTGGCAACGGCCTACGGAATTGCCTGATTTTTTACCATCATGGGAATATGCGGAATATTATAATATGGCTATGCGGAATATGGGTAAGCAGGAAGCTTATTTACCTGAATAGATTCAAAAGTATAGAGATGGATCTGATCCGGATAATTATCCGAATGTAAATCACTTAAAATGGCTGTTGGAATCTGGTTCTGGTTTTCAACACCAACATAATCTCAGCATACAAGGAGGAAATGCTACGACAAGTTATAATTTATCAGTAGGTTATAGAAATCAGGAAGGTATGACGGCAAAAACGTCTAATGAAAGAATGACTGCACTGTTTACTATGAAAAGTGAAATCGCCAAAGGGCTGATGCTTAATTTGAATATTAATGCTTATAATAATAAATATAATGCTCCTAATGGCGAACCACAAAGTATTGATGGAATGATAGGATATGCTGTTCGTCAGGGACCTATTTATGCCGGGCAAAAGTCGGATGGAAGTTTTGGATATCAGGATAATTATAGTCCGGAAGCGTGGTTGGCGAGTGAATCTTTTGTGCAGAATGTGAGTAGAAATATAAGTGCTTCCGGACAATTGACATGGAATACTCCTGTAGACGGACTTTCTTTTATAGGTAAAGCTGGGGTGAATTACTGGACTAAATATGATAAAGCGTACCGGGCTGATACTTATTTTGATGATAGTAAGACAGTGGGGCCCGCTACTTTAAATGTATGGACTGCAAATAATACGTATACTACCTTTGAAGCATTAGCTACTTATGAAAAACAAATTAAAAATCATACCTTTAAGTTATTGGCGGGTACTTCTGTGGAGCAATCTAATAATAAAGGTTTGGAAGGTTATAGAAATACGTTTCCTAATAATTATTTGTATGAATTAGGTTCTGGAGATAAATCAACAGCTACTAATGATAGTTCATTGGAAGAATATGCGTTGCTTTCTTTTTTCGGGCGTATAAATTATGCATGGAAAGATCGTTATTTATTAGAGGCGAATTTGCGCTATGATGGATCGTCACGTTTTGCGGACGGTCATCGTTGGGGACTTTTCCCGTCAGTTTCTGCAGGGTGGAGAATTTCTGAGGAGGATTTTTGGAAGAATGCGGCAGTTTCAGCTGTAGTTGATAATTTGAAATTGCGTGCTTCCTATGGTGTACTTGGTAATCAAAATATAGGTGTTTATCCTTACCAACAGATTTATGAACTTGGACATGATTATCCTTTTGGAAATCCGGCAACTCTTCAGTCTGGGGCTTACATGAAAACCTATAATAATCCGGAAATTACTTGGGAAAAGACGGCTATAACGGATATTGGTTTAGATTTTAGTTTATTGAATGGACGTTTTAGTGGAACATTGGATTATTTTTATAAATATACTTCGGACATTTTAGCACCAGTTGAGGTGTCTAGTATTATGGGACGTGAAGTCGGACAATCTAATGTTGGAGCTGTTTCGAACGAAGGAATTGAAATAAATCTGACTTATAACGGACAAATAGGACGTGATTTCCGGTTTAGTATTTCTCCTAATTTTACATGGGTAAAAAATGCAGTTGAGAAATTGGCGAACGGAGCTACCGAAGAAATTAATAATAACAGAATTGTAGGGCAACCGATAGGTATTATATATGGATATGAAACTGATGGACTGTTTGTAGACCAAGCGGAAATAGATGCGGCTCCTGAGCAATTGGTAAGTAAGTCAGGATTGAAACCTGGTTATGTGAAATACAAAGATATTAGTGGTCCTGACGGGGTTCCTGATGGTAAGGTGGATGCGCAATATGATCGTACCGTATTGGGAAGTACTACCCCGAAGTTTTATTATGGTTTGAATCTTTCCGCTTTTTATAAAGGTTTTGATTTTTCAGCTTTATTACAAGGTTTAGGAGGTCATAAGCGTTTGATAGGATCTTATATGGCTTATGCATTCTACAACGGTGGACAGATACAGAGATGGCAGGCTGAATCTTGTTGGAAGGAAGAAAATCCTGATAAATGGGCTGAATATCCTCGATTGGAAACTTTGAATATGAATGACACTAATCTTCAAACTTCTGATTATTGGGTCCGTAATGCTAGTTTCTTACGAGTCAAGAATATACAAATAGGATATACATTCCCAAAAGCATGGACTAAAAAAATAGGTTTGGAAAATGTGCGTGTTTATGTAAGCGGACAAAATCTGTTCTCTTTCAATAGTTTCTATAAAGGTTGGGATCCTGAAAATGAGATAGGAACAGGGGATTCTCCCTCTTATTATCCGGTCAATAGTATTTATTCATTCGGATTTAATTTCAAGTTCTAAGTAAATCATTCAATCAAGAATCATTATGAAAAATATATATAATACATTAGGAATGACAAAGGCTTGTTTATGTGCTTTGGCTGTATCACTAGTAACAACTGGTTGCTCGGATTTATTAGATAAGGAGCCACCTTCAGCAATTTCTGATGGTAGTTTTTGGACTGGTGAAGGGGATGCCATGTTGGCTTTGACAGGATGTTATCGTTTCCAGACTGGTTGGTCGCATGATGATTTTGCTACGCCACAAGGGTTGCTCTATTTGGATTTTGCAGGTGGAAACGGAACGGAAAAGGAAAATTTTTCTACTTTAATGGCTAGTTCCAATACGGTGGCTACTAACAGTAATTTACGTTGGTATTGGGGAAATGCATATACGCAAATAGCTAAGTACAACACTTTTCTAGAGAATATTACGGACTGTCCGATGGAAGAATCTAAAAAAGAACAGTGGTCTGCCGAAGTGAAGTGTTTACGAGCTTATTTCTTTTTAAATTTGGCATTTTATTATAAGGATGTTCCTATGCCTTTGAAAACTCTGTCGGTGGACGAAGCGAATTCTATCTCTCAAACACCTCAGACTGAAGTCTATTCGCAAGTGGAGAAGGACTTGAAGACTGCTATAGACTTGTTGCCTGTCCAATATTCTTCAGAGGAATATGGCCGGTTTACCAAGGGGGCGGCTAAGGTACTTTTAAGTCGTCTTTATCTGGCACAAGAGAGATGGGGAGATGCTGCTACTATTTTACGTAGTGTGATTGAGTCGGGAATATATGAATTGGATCGTCGTAATGGAGAGGACAGCTATGAGAAACTTTTTCAAATAGGAGGTGAATATAGCCCTGAGATAATATTTTGTATTATGGGGATAAAGGATTTGTATACTAATTCACGTTATCAATATTTATATCCTGAAGCTGCTTATGGAGGGTGGCATCAGTTCTCACCATATAACGAATTGGTGAAAGAATATTTCTGTGCAGACGGCAAGGACATTAAGACTTCTGAGGTTTATGATGAGAATGATCCTTATGTTAATCGGGATTTGCGCTTGTATGCTTCTATTTTTTTACCTCCTTTGGGAAGTTATGAGGGAACTAAGTATAATGATATAATTTATGATTGCTTTAAGGGAGCTAATACTGCAGATAGCTATAATAAATTTGCCTTATTTAATGGATATTGTCCGAAGAAAGGTTGTGATCCGTCTATAACTAATAATTTAGGTTCTACTCCCACTTATACTCCTATAATGCGTTATGCTGAGGTTCTATTAAGCTATCTGGAAGCGGTAAATGAATCGCAGCCGAATGCAGTAGACCAGAATTTATTGGATTTGACTATCAATGATATACGTGATCGTGTGAAATTGGTTGGAATAAAAAAGACAGACGTAGCGACACAGGAACTTGTTCGTGAAGCAGTTCGTAAAGAACGTAGTTATGAATTATCATTCGAAGGTCATCGACGTATGGACTTAGTTCGTTGGGGTATTTATTATAATACCATACAAGAGACTGCGAAAGAATTAGGTTATTGGTGGGAAAGTGCTGGCTCTCCTAATTATTCTGTGGCAACATATACAGTTAATGGTAAACATGAGTTATTCCCTATTCCGCTGGACGAACTACAATTGAATCCGATGTTTGAAAGCAAAAACAATCCTAATTATTAAATAATACCATGAAGAAATTAATCAGCAGCATACTACTTTGTTGTCTGGTGTCCGGTGTACAGGCACAAGAGAAGCCGGCACGGATCAGACTTACGGACGTAACGCTTATGCACGAGATGCGTGCCACCCCGTCGCCGTTGGACAAAGCAACGGTGTCCGACCGTGCAGTCTCGTTCCAATGGCCTTTGCAGGCAGATATAGATACTTCCGAAGAAGTATTGGACGGAATGAAGTCCCGCAAGAAGAAAGTAGACAAGTCCCGTTTGAAATACCAGTTACGCTACTCGCAAGATGCAGCGCTGAAAAGTAATGTGATTCAGGAAGAGACCCGCTGGCCTTTCTTCAATCCGGAGAAAGATTTAGCTCCCGGTGTATGGTACTGGC
>OKXW01000309.1_pt1 | contig 13296 bp, 9 predicted proteins | sample 1608981 | NCBI WGS metagenome assembly OKXW01 (sample SAMN02675044, study PRJEB24791) | human gut metagenome, SKBSTL002 | isolation source: stool | host: Homo sapiens | place: USA | reverse complement strand
GCATGATGTCGTAGCAGTCCAGATTGAACGTCAGGTTGATGAGATCGTCGATGTCGCTGACCTCATCGCAGCCAGCCTCCATAATGGCAACGAGCTTTTCCTGATCGCTCAGGGAAAGCTCGTCAATCAAGGCGGCGAGATAGTTGAGCTTATCAAGACTCTCGTACTCGCCAAGCATCTTCTGGACGCCGTAGATCGGGCATTCGTAGTCGGTGATAAACCACTCTTCATAGGGCTGACCGAACTCATCCTGCTTGCCGATCCCGATGCGCTCAAAGACCTTCTGCATCGCTTCTTCGGTTGTCGGGAACTTCACCCACTCACCGACCAGCATACCCTCGTTGTACTTGCCAAGGTTTGTGACGAAGGCTTCAAAATTACCGTCTAATACGGGCATAGGCATCCTCCTTTCAGTCATCCACCATGCCGTCCGGCATGATATACAGTTCCTCAAACTCCGCGTCGCTCATGGATTCGAGCTTCCGGACGGTTTTGTACATCAGCTCTGCGATCTCACCGTCCACGTCGTTCAGAGTGACGCTCTTCAGATCGTCAATCAGCCGCTTCCGGCTGGACGTGTTGAAGCAGCACATCAGGTTGATTTCTTCCACGGTAAAGTTTTTCATATCAGAGTTCCATATCCTTTCCTTTTGATTTCTGCGGTTTCGGCGTGTGGGGCGGCTGGGCTTTCTGCGCGGATTTCAGCTTGTCGCGGATGGATTCACGGGCAGCGGGCTTCTTCGGGATGGTGTCGTAGATGGCAGTCCCGGCATCCTCCACATAGGAGCGGACATACTGGATGGTCTCAGAAAAGCGGATGGGGCGGTTCTTGTCCTCGATGTTCGTCAGCCGGACTTCATCAGCGGTAAAATCAACCGCGTCGATTCTGCATTTGATGCCATCCACATTCAGCGTCGCGCCGACAGGAATGTAATCTGCGGCTTTGAGTTCCTTGAAGGTCTCGCCGTCCTTGCTGAGAAAGACATCCACGCCGGACTTCCAGAGCTTATGAGAACCGGCTACCCATGCGCTTTCACGGAAACCAGTAACCGGCATGGAAGGCTTGCCGCGCACCTTCTTTTCAAGGAGTTTTGTGCCGAGAAGCGGCGCGGCTTTCTTTGCGTCCTTGCCGTACAGCTCAAAATAGCCGTTCTGGGCAAAGCAGACCAGCGCGTCAGGGCGAGCCTTTTTGATTGCCTCATATTTGCGGAGTTCAGCAACGGGCAGAGGCGCAAGCGCCTCCGTTCTCTCTGCCTCCGGAAGTCTGTCACGGCGGCTTTTCTGTTTGGACAGCACTTCCACCAGAGCATCCGCGTCTTTGGGGAGCGTCTGGTGGGTTTGTACGCCGCCATGCTCACCGACCAGAGCCATTGCTGCATCGAAACTGCTGCGGCAGGGTGCGTCCAGCACAAAGCCATCTGCAAAGGTCAGCCGGTCGTGATCCGGCGCAATCGAGTTCTGCGCCACATTTGCCGCCTGTTCCCGGTAGTTGATCTCAAAGACGTCCCCGAACACCTTGCCGCGCTTGACGGTTTTCGGGACAATGACGCGGGCAATGCACTCGTCGTAGGTCTGTTCCGCATAGAAACGGAAGGTGTTGTGATCTCGCGTTCCCTGAATAAAGACCTGATTTTCATTGAGGCAGTGCGTCCCATGCGGACGGCAGAACCACATCAGCGTCTTGTCTTCGGGATTCTGGCTTTCGGCGGCGCGGCGGATGATGCGCTTGTCGATGTCGAAGTCTTCCTTGTAGCTGTCTACATGACTGTCCACGAGCTTCTGCAGCTCCGCAATGATGTCAACGTCTGTGTATTTCTTCATGCGTCTCCTTTCTCACAACTCCATGTCGTGCGTTTTGGATTTGACCGGAGATTTCTTCTCTGGCTGCTGTTTTGCGGCAGTCCTGAGCTGATCGCGGATAGAGGGCTTTTCCTGCTTCTGCTCCTGCTTGACGTATTCCAGCGTCGGCATCAGCTCACGATAGCAGCCCTGAGTTTTTCGCGCCGCATGACGGCGATGGATTTTGAACAGCGGCTCACCGTTCTGCGTGACCGTGTTGCCCTCGATCCTGACGCCGTTTCGCGCCAACACATTGAAGGAATGATTGGAAGAACGGTAGGACGCCCGCATACCGTCGTTGTTATAGGCAATCTGCCCCTTGAGCGTGTCCATGACGGCAGCTTTGATTGCCTTCTCTTCGGCAGTCAGGCGGTGCGCCTTCGGTGCTTTTGCCGCTTCCTCCGGCAAGGGAGCAACGGGAGACTTGACCTCCACGGTTTTTACCTCAATAGAGGTAATCTCATCGTTCTCCCATGCAACGATCTCCGGGTCTCTTTCCTCTGCTTTCTCAGGTGTGACTTCCTTCTGGGATTCGGTCTGCTGACGGAACGCATCGACGAAAAGTGCCGTCAGTCCGGGATTGGATTTGTCCACGAGGAACTGAGAGGCATTCTCCGGGCAGACATCAACGCTCTTTGCCCATTCCTTGAGGGGCTGCGGAATGCGACCGTCAAAGTCTTTCTGTTGAATGGTGTTTGCAAGGACGTACCGGACGCGCTCCGGAGAGAACTGCTCAAGGACGCTTTTCACGGCAGCATCCGCATCCAGCCGGTTATCTCCGTAGTTAGAACTGATTGCCGCCTCAATCGCACGGCGGCATTCCACGTTTGCAGCGAGAGAAGCACGATATGACTCCAGCTCACCGGCTTCATAGGCATAATTCGCCGTCTCGCGGTAAATGGGGACTTCCGGCTTTTCCTCCGGAACAGCTTCCTTTACGGGAGCTTCGACTTCCATCTCTGCGGACTGTGCTTTCTCTGCCAGCAGCACCTTGAGCTTGGCGTCAATGCCCTCGATCATCTCAGCCGCCGTCTTGCGGATGGTGTCCAGAGAGCTTTTCAGTTCCTTGGTTTCCTTGCCGGATGACCAACCGGCGATGTAACCGAAGGAGTAGTCCGAGGTTTCAATGCCGTACCGTTGGCAAACGGTGTAGGCAACGCTTTCCGCTTCAACCTCCTTGGTGTGCCGATCCTTCTTATCTTCTGGCGCGGCTTTTTCATCCGGCTTGACGGCGTGGAGCTTTGCGTGGGCGATCTCGTGAATGGCGGTCTTGACCGTCTGGATTTCGCTCATGCCCTCCTGAATGGCAATGCGGCTTTCAACCGGAGAGAAGAATCCCTTTGCACCGCCCGGAATGTCCTCAAAGGAAATAGGGACGGGAGATTCCTGCCTGAGCGCGTCGAAGAACGCCTCGTAGTTTTCGACGGTGCCTTTCAGTTCATCGACGATGATGTCCGGAAGCTCCTTGCCGTCCGTCTGGGAAACATCGAAGACACTGACCACCTTGAAGGCAGGACGCAGAACCTCAACCGTCTCCGTGACAGCCTTTCCGTCTGCACCGATCACCGGCTTCTGCGTCACAGGATCAATCTTCTCGCGCTCTTCCTGCGCCTTGTACGGCGCGGGAGCAAGAATCTTGATGCCCTTTTCGCCCTTCATGACCTGACGGTCAAAGTTGCGCTGCCACGAGGTATAACCGGCAACATAGGTTGCCTCTGGCTTCTGCATCGCAATGAGCAGCGTGTTGTTGAAGGAATAGTTGTAGAACTTGGACATCGTGCGGAGATATTCCTTGAACCGCTCGGATTCAAAAAGCTCCTTGATGCCCTGTTCCAGCTTGTCCGTGATTTCGCGGACTTGCTGTGCATTTTTGTTTTCAGCCATCTCAAACCTCCATTTCTTATTTGCTTTTGGGCGAAGAAAACCCCGTCTGGGATTTGCTCAGTAAACGAGCCTTTACCTCAGACGGGGTTTCTCTGCGCGTCATCCGGCGATGGAATATGTTATCTTCCTTCTCCCATTCAATCAGTCTGTCAAACAGCTCCGGGTGTTTTGTAATCATGTGCAACAGCTCTTCGTCGCTTGCATTGGGACAGAACCAGCAGCCGTTTCTCCGGCAGTGAGCATAAATTGGGGAAAGCAGCCCGTGATCCTGACAGAGCTTGTAGGCGTCCGCCTCGGTCATGCCGTATTTGGCAAGCAGACTGACCTTCGTTACTCCATCCAGCCGAGCAAGGCGTTTTGGCTCATCCTCCGCGATGCCGACATAGCTCACGGTGTCCGGAGAAAGCGCGGCATTGTACTTTCGGACGGGCGGGATTTTGCAGTCCCGATTGACTGCACACATACCAGCCCATGCGAAGCCGCGAACCTCGCCCTTATGCGGTCCACGGGTGATGACATGATGGAATACGTCATCGTAGGTCTTGTCTGCATGGAGAATGGTGAACTTGATGCCCAGTTCCTTTTCACAGAAGGGCTTGAGCCGGTCATAGATGAAGTCCCGGTGTTCCGGGACTTCACCGCTTGTGTCCTGATCAAACATGACTTCGCTGAAAACTGCCTCGTCCAGCGGTTCCTTGTGCTGTGCAGCCAGCAGGAGCGTCGCTACGCTGTCTTTGCCTCCGCTGCAAGAGGCAACATACTTCGGGCGGATCATCGGTCGAACTCCATCTTGAAGCTGACGTATTTGCCGCCGCTGTCATCCAGCCGGATCACTGCATCGTAGAGCTGGGGCTTCTTCGGCGTGTAAAGCCCGGTCACTCGGCACCAGCCCTTGTCCAGCAGCTCCTTTGCAATCTTCTTGGTCAGCTTCTTTTTCTTGCTGGAAAAGAACTTGTTGTCTTCCCACAGGCAGAAGGAGCATTCCTTGTTCGAGCAGTAGAAGTTGCCCTTGCCGACATAGACCGGAGATCCACAACGAGGACATTTGCCGATTTCCTCCTTGCCCGTGCCGAAACGCTGGGCTTCGGCATCGGAGAGAAACGGGTAGGCTTTCACGAGATCCCCGGTCATCCGGACAATGCCGCTGAGGAAGACGTCTGCATCCGCATTGCCGCGCTCAATCTCCATGAGCGTGTTTTCCCATTCCGCAGTCATTGCGGGAGACGTGATCTGTTCCGGCAGGACGCAGACGAGGTTGCAGCCGTCCTTTGTGGGAATAAGGGATTTGCCTTTGCGCTCTGCAAAGCCGGATTTCACCAGCTTTTCAATGATACCGGCGCGGGTCGCGGGTGTTCCGAGACCTTTCTTCTCGGTGTCATCGTCAAACTGATCGTTTCCGGCAGTCTCCATCGCAGACAGGAGCGTGTCTTCCGTGTACTGCTTCGGAGGCGTTGTGAAGTGTTCGGTGACGCTGGCGGACACATTATCCAGAACATCGCCCTCATGGACTTCGGGCAGGGACTTCACGGGATCGTCCTTTTCCTTCGTTTTGAGGGATGCCTTGAACAGTTCCTCGACGGCTTTCCAGCCGTTTTGAACGACGGTCTTGCCCTTGGTTTTGAACGCATATCCTTCGCAGGAGAGCGTGATCTGCGTTTCTGCGTAGGTGTGCTTCTCGCCGGTCGCACACAGAAGGCGCATCCCAACAAGATTGAGGATTTTCTGCTCTGACTGAGGGAGCGCCGAAACATCCTGCTTTTCGAGCTGGACGGTCGGGAGAATGGCGTGGTGATCTGTGACCTTGCTGTTGTCGGTTACGCGGGCAATGTCCGGAGTAACCGAAACGCCGGAGAAAAGCGGAAGCTGGCGGCAGACGATAGAAATGACCTGACGGGCAGTGTCCTCCATATCGTCCGTGATGAACTGACTGTCCGTGCGCGGATAAGTCAGGAGCTTCTTTTCGTATAGTGTTTGAACGAGATCGAGCGTCTGCTGGGCAGTGAAGCCGTAGTAGCGGTTTGCCTCGCGCTGCAAGGTGGTCAGATCATAGAGCTTTGGGGGATTGACCGTCTTCGTTTCCTGCTTGAGAGAAGAAACGACGGCTTGCTTTTTCTCGCAAGCCGCCGCAATCTTCTTTGCTTCCTCTTCGGTTTTGACCTTTTCCAGATCGGCAGTCAGATCGCCCTTGCCGACGTGGACGTTGAAATACTTCTCCTTCTGGAACGTGGAGATTTTCCCGTCACGCTCTACCAGCATTGCAAGGGTCGGCGTCTGGACGCGCCCGACCACCAGCTTTTTGTGATAGAGCGTGGTGAAAAGGCGGGTGCCGTTGATGCCGACGATCCAGTCCGCCTTCGAGCGGCTGAGTGCTGCTTCATAGAGACGGTCATATTCCTTGCCGTCTCGGAGATGATTGAAGCCTTCGCGGATGGCGGAGTCCTCCAACGAGCTGATCCACAGACGCTTGAAGGGCTTGGTGCATCCGGCTTTGTCGTAGACCAGCCGGAAGATCAGCTCACCCTCGCGTCCTGCATCGGTTGCGCAGACCAGCTCGGTGACGCGCTTGTCCTTCATGAGAGCGGACAGCACCTTGAACTGCTGTGCTTTGTCCTTCGTGACCTCAAACATCCAGCTTTCCGGAACAATGGGCAGATCGTCATACCGCCACTTGGCATACCGCTCATCGTAGGAGCTGGCGTCTGCCAGCTCCACCAGATGACCGAAGCACCACGAAACGATGTAATCGCCTCCCTCCATGTAGCCGTCCTTACGGGACGTTGCGCCCAGCACCTTTGCAATGGACTGGGCGACGCTGGGCTTTTCAGCAATGACTAAGATCAATCTTCATCACCATCCGTTTCAGCATCCTCCGCGATCTGCGGCTCTTCATCCTCGTTGATGTACGGCTCTTCCTCGTAGCCTTCATCGTCGAAGAAGTCCATGTCCTCATCCTTGGGCTTTCTGCCCTTGACGAACTTGATGTAGTAATAAGCTGCACCCGCAGCACCGGCAAGGACAAAGATGACGAGGATCATGCCAACGTTGGATTTCTTTTCGGGCTTGGTCTCAGGCACTTCGATTTCCGCATCCTTGTCCGGCTCAGGTGTAGCGGGGGCTGTGCCGGTGCATTCGCTCATGTTGGTCTTGCAGACCGGGCAGTCGGTATTGACTTGACCGGCAACGCATTTTTCCTTGCAGTTACAGGTGGTCAGAGCCGCCGCAGTATCATCATCCAGCAGCGCAAGCAGATCGCTTTCATCGACCATGTTGAGGAAGTACGTCTGATACTGTTCCTCGTCCTCATTGATGGGTGCATCGTAGTCAATGACGATATAGAAGGTGTTGCCGCTCTTCGTCTGGACTGTGATGAACTGCTTGTTGGTTGCCTTGTCATAGAGCAAGTCGCGGGTGTAGGCGTTGCCCTCATCGTCAATCGGCTCACACTTCGGCTTTTCCGGCGTGGGAGTGACTGCGGGCTGCTGTTCGGGCTGGGTTGCCTCCGTGACGGGAAGGTTCTGCTCGGTATCATCGGCGTAGGCAAACGCCGTGACCGAGAAGCAGGACAGAACCATGACGCAGACCGCAAGGACGGTCAGAAAACGAAACTTCTTACGCATTGTCGATTACCTCCGTATTTTCAGCGGGCTTGGTGCCGCCCTTCATGGAAGACAGGAACGCCATGATCTGATCCTTGTCCATCACCATAGAGCGCACGGTGTTGATGATTTCAAGGTTTTCCAGCTCTGTCTTCTTGTCGTACAGCTCCTTGAGCTGACCTTCGATTTCGGACTTCTTCTTTTCAGCCTTCTCAATGTCGGAGAGGACTTTCTGATACTTGGGATTCATGCAAAACTCCTTTCTTTTAATAGGCGGGTCTTCCGAAGGCGTAGAAATGCTGCTGCCAGTAGGAAGAGTTGATGGATGTGTACTGAATGGGGTCGCCGCAGTGGATCATGACCCCATCACCAACGTAGATGCCGACGTGGGACACGCCGGGGGTGTCATACGTCCCGACGAAAAAGATGAGATCACCGGGCTGTGCATTCGCCTTTGAAACCGGCGTACAGACGTTGTAAAGCCCCTGCGCGCCCAGCCGTCCGGTGTTCACAAGTCCGCTGTTCGTGAGAACATAGCTGACGAAGCCGGAGCAATCGAAGGATGTGTCGGGATTGGAGCCGCCCCAAACATACGGATAGCCGAGATACTTTTCCGCCTCGGTGATCAGTGTCGCAAACTTCTCGTCGTTCAGGTATTCCGGGTTGACATCGTAGTCGGCGGGAGGATTTGTGATGTACTTGTCCACATAGGGAGAATCACCGAACAGATCCTCGCGGTTGCCCAGCACCGACATATACGTTGCGTACATGGAAAGCTGTTCCTGAGACATGATGTAGACCGGGACATGGGAGAGATTGAAGTTTTCGAGCTTCACGTTGCAGATGTAGTAGTCATACGGGACGCGATAGGTTTCCGTGTGCGTGTTGCCGTCCGCGTCCGTCCATGTGTCGGTCTCCGTGCGGTATCTCGTTTCGACGATGACCTCTTCGGTGAGGATGTACTGCTTTTCAAACAGCATTTGGAGCGTACCTTGCACCTCATCCAGCGTGAACTCGCCCTCATGGAGAGCCGAGAGAATGGAGATCAGCACATAGGGGTCATGCTCAATATCGTCCAGATCGAAGTGGTATTCATCATAGTTGTGAGTGCTTTCGTAGGTGTCGAGATAGCGTTGCAGATCTTGCTCCATCCGGCAATACTGCGCTTCTGCGCCCAGCATCGCATCATCCTCGCTGAGATAGGAGGAAGCGATAACCGACGAGCCGGTAGAGGTGAGCATCGAACACGAGCTGATACCGGCACCGAGCAAAACGAGAAGGGCAACTCCGACGCCGATCCAGATGAAGACCTTCTTGTTCTTCTCAAAGAACTCCTTGATCTTGTCGGACACCTTTTCACCGAGCTTCTTGCCGGTATTCTTTGTGGCAGTCCCGGCGGTCTGAGAACCGGCATTTCGAGCGGCGGCATATTCCTTCTTGATGCTCTGCTTCTGATAGTGCTTGTTCATGTTCTGCTTCTTCATCTCAGGATGCTCCTGCTGATTTCTTTCATATTGGAGCTTCGCATCCGCAGCATCCGCCTTGTGTTCCAGCTTGGAGACCTTCTCGTAGGGCTTGTTGACGCTGCTTTCCCGATGATGACTGAAATGCCGAGCGGCAGTCTCAGCGGCGATCTCCGTTTTATGCGCCGCCTCGACCGCCGAGTTTTCCTGCTCGACCTCATGGATTTTGCCGTGAATGCCGGAGGCGAGAGTGTCACCGACCTTGCGGACGGTTTTGTCTGCCTCGAATTGCAGCTTGCCCTTGCCCTTCGGCTTTTTCAGCTCATCTTCAAAATGAAGGCGGGTTTTGCCCTTACCGCTCTCTTCATCAAAAACGCGCTCCTTCTTGAGAACCTTGTGCGTGGGTAGCTTCTCGCGGGCAGCGTCCAGACGCTCATGCGCCTTTTCGGACTTCCTTTCGAGCTTCTGCATCCGCTTCGTGGTCGAGACGGCATCGTCGATGATCGGCTTTGCAGAGGAAGTCTCCGCCGCTTGGGAGAGAACAGCATCCGCATCAACGGCTTCAACCGCAGAGGTCTTACGCAGCTTGTGCGTGACAACTGTTTCGGCAATCACCGTGCCGGTATGAGAAGAAACGCCGTGCTGCTCTAAAGTTGGAGGCTTGAACGGCGTTTCTGACGAAGGCAGCGGTTCGGATACATTCTGGGGTAGATTTTCTGCCCTTTTCTCTTCTGTGACGGACGTTTCCGAGGGCGGCTGTGTGTCGTTATCCTCGGCGTGTTCCGCCTGAAACTGACGCTGTTGACGGCGCATCTGCACCTTTTTCTGTTCCTCTTGGGAAAGAGCTTCGGAAGGCACGGCTGTCTCAGCGGGCTTGACCAGCTCTGCATCTTCCAGCCGTTTTGACACACGCTGCTCGGTGCCAGCCGTCAGGTTTTCCTCGACCGCGCCTTCTCGCGTCATCCGCATGACCACCTTGTCGCGGGCTTTGAGTTCCGGTTCCTTGGGCATCAGAGTTCACCTCCAATCCGCTTGTAGGCAAGCTCGGTGTATTCAGGGTTCAGCTCTACACCCACGAAATGCCGCCCCATCTGTGAGGCAACCATGCCGGTTGTGCCGCTCCCCATAAAGGGATCAAGCACAATGCCGCCTTCGGGACAACCGGCGAGAAGACAGGTCTCAACGAGCTTCGGAGGGTAGGCGGCGTAGTGACCGCCCTTGAAGGGGACGGTGTTGATCTTCCAGACATCGCGTTTGTTGCGGAGCGGATTGATGTCTGCGTCCTTGATCTCACCGTGTTCACGCGGACGGTTGATGGATTGCGGCTGAGGCTGACCGGGAACGGGCTTGCCGTATTTGTTGCCGCCCTTCATGCCGCGCTTGAGGCGTTCCGCCGTTGCAGGGGCAATCGGCTCGGAGATTGCCTTGTAGTCGAAGAAATACTTCTTGGACTTGGAGAACAGGAAGATATGCTCATAGCAGCGGGATAGGCGGTCTTTCACGCTCTCCGGCATGGGGTTATCCTTCATCCAGATGATGTCATTGCGCAGATACCAGCCGGTATCACGGAGAGCAAAAGCCAGCATCCACGGAATGCCGATCATGTCCTTCGGCTTGCAGCCCTCAACCTTGTTGTTGAGAGCCACAGCCTGACCGTTTCTGCCGTTGGGGTTCTTCGGGTCAACAAAGTCACCCTGATTGCCTTTCCCGGCGTAGGTGTCCGAGATGTTCAGCCAGAGCGTACCATCCGGACGCAAAACGCGCCTGACTTCGGTAAACACTTCCGTCAGGCGCGAGATATATTCCTTCGGCGTTGTCTCTCTGCCGATCTGAGCCTCCATACCGTAATCACGGAGCGCGTAATACGGAGGGGACGTCACACAGCAATGAACGCTGTCATCGGGCAGGGTTTTCAGGATTTCGAGGCAATCGCCGGTATGAATGATGTCAAGTTGTATGGTGGAGTACCTCCTGTTCTATTGGATTTGCGTTCCCATTGAAATGTTGTCGGGTTTTACAGCCAACATTTCAATGGGCGTCAGTCGGAGTAATACTCGTCCGGCTCGTAGTCCTCGTCTTCCATGAAGTCCTCGTCGAGATCGTCAATCTCGTCCGCCCAACGGTCGAAGATTTCCTCGGCTTCCTTCGCCGCCTCACGATAGAGGCTCAGGCGGTTCTTCTCAAAGGCGGCAAAGGCGGGGACGAACTTGCCGAACTCGCGGATTGCCTTCACGTCCTGCGTGCGCATATCTGCGATGCACTGAATGATTTCGGACATCGTGAGCAGATCGTCGATCATCAGCTCATACTCGCCCTTGGGGATAGAAACGGTTTCATCGTCACCCGCGTCAGCGAAAGGGGTATTCTCATCGCTGTTGCTGCACTTGGGAACATCAACATTGAAGTAGAAACCGATCATATCCACAGCTACCTTGGTCATAATCTGACGCGCCTCCTTGACCTTTTCGTCGATGCCATCCCTCACATGGAGGTAGGCGCGGTGATGCTTTTTCAGTTCGGTTTCCTCGCGGATGAGCGCGATGAGATCGGCGCTCATGTCGATGATCTCAAGCAGAAGGTCAATCGGCTTGGTGATGCTGCCGAACGTGGTATTCACGGGAACACCGCTGACTTCTGCGATGATGTTCTTGGCATTCTCAAGGTTGAAGTTCTTATCCATATTCAAAATCCTCCTATCAGTTCTGTACGGTTTCTTCGGGTTTGGTGGTCATGATGCGGTAAAGCTGGGTGTCCTTCGGGAAATCGTCCTTGAAGGGAACGATGGTCGAGCCGTAGAAGATCAGCCCCTCACCGGCATTGGAATTGGTGATGTAGTTCTGCTGGCTGGGCGAGATGTTCAGCGCCTTCGAGAGAATCTGCCGGTCGCCGGATGCCTGATTCAGAAGGTAGACAAAATCCGAGTTTTCAAAGATGTTTTCCACCTCGCGGGACGCAAGCAGATCCTTGACGTTCTGGGTAATGCCGGTCGGAATGCCGCCCCATTTTCTGAAACGCTTCCAGATTTCCACGCTGTACGCGGCGGTCTGTTCCTCTTTCAGCAAAAGGTGGAACTCGTCCATGTAGTAGCGCGTTGCCTTGTGCTGGGCGCGGTTGAGGGTAACTCTGTTCCACACCTGATCCTGCACGATCAGCATACCGAGCTTTTTGAGCTGCTTGCCGAGTTCGCGGATGTCATAGCAGACAAAGCGGTTGTTGACATCCACATTCGTTCTGTGATTGAAGACGTTCAGAGAGCCGTGAACATAGATTTCAAGGGCAGTTGCGATGCGCTGTGCCTCCGGCTCCTTCTGATTTCTCAGAATGTTGTAGAGGTCTTCGAGGATCGGCATTTTCTCCGGCTTGGGGTCTGCAAGAAACTCCTGATAGACCATGCGGACGCTGCGGTCAATGATGGTCTTCTCAACCGGCTGCAAGCCGTCCTTGCCGCCGACAATCAGCTCACACATGGAGAGGATGAAGTCGGATTTCAGCGTCAGCGGGTTTTCCTCTTCGGAGTAGTTCGTGTTGATGTCCAGCGGATTGATGTAATCCGTGCTGACTGGCGAGATGCGGATGACCTGACCGCCGAGCTTCTGTACGAGGGGGAAATACTCGGCTTCGGGGTCGCAGACGATGATGTCATCCTCTGTGATGAGGAAGGCGTTCGTCATTTCACGCTTGGCGGAGAAGGACTTACCGGAACCGGGCGTACCCAAGATCAGCCCGTTGGGGTTCTTGAGCCGCTTGCGGTCAACCATGATCATGTTGTTTGACAGCGCATTCAGCCCGTAGTAGAGAGCTTCGCCGCCCTGAAAAAGCTCCTGCGTGGTGAACGGCACGAAAACCGCCGTGCTGGAAGTGGTCAGTCCGCGCTCAATCTCCACCTGATTGACGCCGATAGGCAGAGAGGACATCAGCCCTTCCTCCTGCTGGAAGTCGAGACGCTTGAGCGCACAGTTATACTTCTGGGCAATGGCGGCGGTCTGGAACACCGCGTTTTCGAGCTTCTGGCGGTTGGTTGCTGTGTTCATGATGAGGATGGTCACGAGGAACAGTCTCTCATTGCGGGTCTGGAGATCCTGCAACAGACGCTTTGCCTCACCGCCGAAGGTGGCGAGATCGGACGGGATGATGTCCATATCGTAGCCGGAGCGGACTGCCTTTTTCTGCTCTTCAATCTTCATCTTGTCGAGGTCGGTGATCTTCGACTTAATGCTCTTGATTGCCTTCGCCTGGTCAATCGTCCGGATATGAAAATTGACCGTGATGTTGCTGTCCATCTCAAGGAAGTCGGCAAGCATCCGGTCATTGAGTTCCGGCGCAAGGATTTGCAGGAAGCTCGCCGCGCCGATGGTTCTGCCCATCTTGAAGCACTTGCCTTCACGGAAGTCAAAGGAAGTGGGCGCGATGAAGTCCTTCGTGCTGAGTCCTGTCCGGGCAACCATGTCGAAGGAAAAGCGGAACGGCTCATTGGTGTCCATGTTGAACACATCATGAAGCACTTTCAGCCGTTC
>OKXW01000300.1_pt1 | contig 13644 bp, 10 predicted proteins | sample 1608981 | NCBI WGS metagenome assembly OKXW01 (sample SAMN02675044, study PRJEB24791) | human gut metagenome, SKBSTL002 | isolation source: stool | host: Homo sapiens | place: USA | reverse complement strand
TGTTTTGGCATTCATTAATGTACCCGGTTGGGTGGGAGAGCCTCGCGAGGATTTGCAGGCACGTTTGAAGAGCAAAGAAAAGTTTGATACTCCGCTTGAGGTGCCGTTTATCACCCATTGGCTGCATAATATGACTCATGACCAGGTGCTGGATATGTTGAAATATCTGGGAATGGGCAATCGTCCTGAAGATAAGGTGAAGGTGATTTTTGTTCCTTGTTATCTGGATGGACGTGATGGTATCATGAATAAAGAATATTATGATATATTGCTGGGACAGGATTTGAGTGTCTATGCTTCTTATTACGAACCGTGGGGATATACTCCGCTGGAAAGTGTAGCATTCCATGTGCCGACAATCACTACGGATCTGGCTGGGTTCGGACTTTGGGTAAACAGCCTGAAGAACCAGCATGGCATTAATGATGGAGTAGAAGTGTTGCATCGTTCGGACTATAATGATTCGGAAGTGGCGGATGGTATCAAAGATACGATTACGTTATTTGCGGATAAGACAGAGAAAGAAGTGAAGGAAATCCGTAAGCGTGCTGCTGAAGTTGCAGAGCAGGCTGGTGTAGTTGAAAGCTCTACATCTACAAGCATCACGATCAGACATGATGACGGAACAAAGAAAACATATAAACTGACAAAATTCCAGAGAAGTAACCAGAGCAACTGTTATAACCAGAGACCAATCGTCTTCAAAGGAGACAGAGTCGAAAAAGGCGAGGTTATTGCAGATGGACCATCTACATCTAATGGTGAACTTGGACTTGGAAAGAACCCGCTGATCGGATTCATGACATGGGAAGGTTACAACTACGAGGATGCTGTTCTCTTAAGTGAGAGACTGGTTCAGGATGATGTCTACACATCTGTTCATATTGAAGAATATGAATGTGAAGCCCGTGATACCAAACTGGGACCGGAAGAAATCACACGTGATGTTCCGGGTGTGGGTGATGACGCTCTGAAGGATCTGGATGAGCGTGGTATTATCCGTATCGGTGCTGAAGTACGTGCCGGCGATATTCTTGTTGGTAAAGTTACTCCTAAGGGAGAGACAGAGCTTACGGCAGAAGAGAGACTTCTTCGTGCAATCTTTGGTGAGAAAGCACGTGAAGTACGTGATACTTCTCTGAAAGTACCTCACGGTGAATACGGTATTATCGTAGATGCCAAGGTATTTACAAGAGAGAACGGCGATGAGCTTTCTCCGGGAGTAAACCAGTCAGTACGTATCTACATTGCACAGAAGAGAAAGATTTCTGTCGGTGATAAGATGGCCGGACGTCACGGTAACAAGGGTGTCGTTTCCCGTGTGCTTCCTGTTGAGGATATGCCATTCCTTCCAAACGGACGTCCACTGGATATCGTACTTAACCCACTCGGTGTTCCTTCACGAATGAACATCGGTCAGGTCCTTGAGATTCATCTGAGTCTCGCTGCAAAGGCACTTGGCTTCAATATCTCAACTCCTGTATTTGACGGAGCAAACGAGGTAGATATCGAGGATACACTTGAGCTTGCAAATGATTACGTAAATCTTCCGTTCGATAAGGAAGAGCTTGAAAAGGATTTACAGGCTGAGCATCCATACTGGAGCGCAGATGCTGAAATCTTCTATGATAAATATGTTGATACACTCCGTGAGGACGTTATGGAATACCTTTCAACAAACAGAGCTCACAGAAGCTTATGGAAGGGCGTTCCGATTTCCAAGGATGGAAAGGTACAGCTTCGTGATGGTAGAACAGGTGAGTGCTTCGATGGAAAGACAACTATCGGACACATGCATTACCTTAAGCTGCATCACCTTGTTGACGATAAGATCCATGCACGTTCAACAGGTCCTTACTCCCTCGTTACACAGCAGCCGCTGGGTGGTAAAGCTCAGTTCGGTGGACAGCGTTTCGGAGAGATGGAGGTATGGGCCCTGGAGGCTTATGGTGCATCTTATACACTGCAGGAGATCCTGACAGTGAAGTCTGACGACGTTGTAGGACGTGTGAAGACATATGAGGCAATTATTAAGGGAGAGAATATTCCTGAACCAGGAGTTCCTGAGTCATTTAAGGTTCTTCTTAAAGAGCTCCAGTCACTTGCTCTGGATGTCCGCGTACTGCGTGATGACAATACAGAGGTTAAGATCATGGAGAGCGTTGATTACGGTGAGACAGACCTGCGTCATATCATCGAAGGAGACAGAAAGTATCGTGATGAGAATGAATCTTTCGGAGATCATGGATTCACAGAGAAGGAGTTTGTCGGAGAAGAACTGGAAGATGTTGAACTGGACGAAGAGCCGGACGACAGCGATCTTGAGAACTTAAGTTTTGATGATGATTACCTGGGTGAGGAATAATAAGGAGGAGCCGTTTTTATGCCAAATAACAATGAACAACAATACGAACCGTTAACATTTGATGCGATAAAGATCGGCCTGGCTTCACCTGAAAAGATCATGGAATGGTCAAAAGGTGAGGTTACGAAGCCGGAGACAATCAACTACAGAACACTGAAACCGGAAAAAGACGGACTTTTCTGTGAGAGAATCTTCGGACCAAGCAAAGACTGGGAGTGTCACTGCGGTAAATACAAAAAGATCCGTTATAAGGGTGTTGTATGTGATCGCTGTGGTGTTGAAGTTACAAAGGCCAGTGTTCGTCGTGAGCGTATGGGACACATCCAGCTGGTTGTGCCGGTGGCTCACATCTGGTATTTCCGTTCGCTCCCTAATAAAATCGGTTATTTGCTCGGACTGCCGACGAAGAAACTGGATTCGATTATATACTACGAACGTTACGTTGTTATTCAGCCGGGTGTAAAGGCTGAAGATGGCATTGCCGAATATGATTTACTTTCTGAAGAAGAATATCTGGATATTCTGGATACACTTCCGAAGGACAATCAATATCTGGAGGATAATGATCCGAATAAGTTCATCGCTAAGATGGGAGCTGAAGCAATCTATGATTTGCTGGCTCGTTTGGATCTGGATGCTCTGTCTTATGAATTGCGTCACCGTGCAGGCAATGATGCTTCACAGCAACGTAAGAATGAAGCTTTGAAACGTCTTCAGGTAGTAGAGTCGTTCCGTGCATCACGTGGACGCAACAAACCGGAATGGATGATTGTACGTATCGTACCGGTTATCCCGCCCGAACTTCGTCCGTTGGTTCCGTTGGATGGTGGCCGTTTTGCTACATCTGACTTGAACGACCTTTATCGTCGTGTAATTATCCGTAATAACCGTCTGAAACGACTGATTGAAATCAAGGCTCCGGAAGTGATCTTGCGTAATGAAAAACGTATGCTTCAGGAATCTGTCGATTCTTTGTTTGATAACTCACGTAAGTCAAGTGCTGTGAAGACAGACGCCAACCGCCCGTTGAAGTCATTGTCTGATAGCTTGAAAGGTAAGCAAGGACGTTTCCGTCAGAACTTGCTGGGTAAACGTGTTGACTATTCTGCACGTTCAGTAATTGTCGTAGGTCCGGAACTGAAGATGGGTGAATGTGGTATTCCTAAATTGATGGCTGCCGAACTTTACAAACCATTTATCATTCGCAAATTGATAGAACGTGGTATTGTTAAGACTGTCAAGTCTGCAAAGAAAATTGTAGATCGTAAGGAGCCAGTTATTTGGGATATCTTGGAGCATGTAATGAAAGGACATCCTGTATTGCTGAACCGTGCGCCGACTTTGCACCGCTTGGGTATTCAGGCATTCCAGCCTAAGATGATTGAAGGTAAGGCTATTCAGTTGCACCCGTTGGCATGTACTGCGTTCAATGCCGACTTTGATGGTGACCAGATGGCGGTACATTTGCCTTTGAGTAATGAAGCTGTTCTTGAAGCTCAGATGTTGATGCTTCAATCACATAATATATTGAACCCTGCCAATGGTGCTCCTATCACAGTGCCGGCACAGGATATGGTTCTTGGTTTGTATTACATTACCAAGTTGCGTAAAGGTGCTAAGGGTGAGGGATTGATTTTCTACGGACCAGAAGAAGCATTGATTGCTTACAATGAAGGAAAAGTAGATATTCACGCTATCATCAGTGTTGTAACTAACGACCTTGATGAAAATGGTAATATTGTCAAGAAGATGATTAAAGAAACTTCTGTAGGACGTATTATCGTTAACGAGTTGGTTCCAGATGAATGCGGTTACTTGAATACTATTATCTCTAAGAAATCATTGCGTGATATCATCAGCGATGTTATTAAGACAGTCGGTGTTGCCCGTGCTTGTGAATTCTTGGATGGTATTAAGAACTTAGGTTATAAGAAAGCTTTCGAAGGTGGTTTGTCATTCAACTTGGGTGATATCATTATCCCGAAAGAAAAGGAAGAACTGGTTAAACGTGGTAACGAAGAGGTTGAGCAAATTATGATGAACTATAACATGGGTTTCATCACCGACAACGAACGTTACAATCAGGTTATTGATACTTGGACACACGTTAACAGCGACTTGTCTGATATCTTGTATAAGACTATTAAGAATGACGATCAAGGATTCAACTCTGTATTTATGATGTTGGATTCTGGAGCCCGTGGTTCTAAGGAACAGATCCGTCAGTTGTCTGGTATGCGTGGTTTGATGGCTAAACCTCAGAAAGCAGGTGCTGAAGGTGCTCAGATTATTGAAAACCCGATTCTTTCTAACTTTAAGGAAGGTTTGTCAGTGTTGGAGTACTTTATTTCTACTCACGGTGCTCGTAAGGGTCTTGCCGATACTGCGTTGAAAACTGCCGATGCCGGATATTTGACTCGTCGTTTGGTTGACGTTTCTCACGACGTGATCATTAATGAAGAAGACTGTGGAACATTGCGTGGTCTGGTTTGTACAGCATTGAAGAATAACGATGAAGTTATTGCAACATTGTATGAACGTATTTTGGGACGTGTTTCTGTACACGATGTAATACATCCTACAACTGGTAAGCTGATAGTAGCTGCTGGTGAAGAAATTACAGAATCAATTGCACAGGAAATCGAAGATTCTCCGATTGAAAGCGTTGAAATCCGTTCTGTATTGACATGTGAGTCGAAGAAGGGTGTATGTGCTAAGTGTTATGGACGTAACCTTGCTACCAGCCGTATGGTTCAGAAAGGTGAGGCTGTTGGTGTTATCGCTGCTCAGTCAATCGGTGAACCGGGTACTCAGTTGACATTGCGTACGTTCCACGCTGGAGGTATCGCCGGTAACATGGCTGCAAATGCAAGTATTGTTGCGAAGAACGATGCACGTCTTGAGTTTGAAGAATTGCGTACAGTAGACGCTGTTGAAGAAACAGGTGAAGCAGTTAAGATCGTTGTTGGTCGTTTGGCTGAAGTTCGTTTCGTGGATGTTAATACAGGTATTATCCTGTCAACACATAACGTTCCTTATGGTTCTAAACTGTATGCATCAGATGGTGAAGTCGTTGAGAAAGGTAAGCTGATTGCTAAGTGGGACCCGTTCAATGCCGTTATTGTTACAGAAGCTGCAGGTAAGATTGACTTTGAATCTGTAATTGAAAATGTAACATATAAGGTAGAATCGGATGAAGCTACAGGTTTGCGTGAAATCATCATTACAGAATCTAAAGATAAGACAAAGATCCCGTCATTGCATATTTTGGATGAAAATGGTGGTATCATTCGTACATATAACTTGCCGGTAGGTGGTCACGTAGTTGTTGAAGACAAGCAGGTGGTTAAGGCCGGTGATATTTTGGTTAAGATTCCACGTGCAGTTGGTAAGGCAGGTGATATCACCGGTGGTCTTCCACGTGTAACCGAATTGTTCGAAGCACGTAACCCATCTAATCCTGCTGTTGTTTCAGAAATCGATGGTGAGGTTACGATGGGTAAGATTAAACGTGGTAACCGTGAAATTATCGTTACATCTAAGACAGGCGATGTGAAGAAGTACCTTGTGGCTCTGTCAAAGCAGATCCTTGTTCAGGAAAACGACTATGTACGTGCCGGAACTCCGTTGTCAGATGGTGCTATCACTCCTGCTGATATCTTGGCTATTAAAGGTCCTACAGCAGTACAGGAGTACATCGTGAACGAAATTCAGGATGTATACCGTCTGCAGGGTGTTAAGATTAACGATAAGCACTTTGAAATTATCGTTCGTCAGATGATGCGTAAAGTTCAGATTGATGAGCCGGGAGATACTCGTTTCTTGGAACAGCAGGTTGTAGACCGTTTGGAATTTAACGAGGAAAACGACCGTATCTGGGGTAAGAAAGTTGTTGTTGATGCTGGTGATTCTCAGAACTTGCAGCCGGGACAGATTGTTACAGCTCGTAAGTTGCGTGATGAAAACAGTATGCTGAAGCGCCGTGACTTAAAACCAGTAGAAGTACGCGATGCTGTTCCTGCTACATCAACTCAGATTTTGCAAGGTATTACACGTGCTGCATTGCAAACATCAAGCTTTATGTCGGCTGCATCATTCCAGGAAACTACTAAAGTTTTGAACGAAGCGGCAATTAACGGTAAAGTTGATAAACTGGAAGGTATGAAGGAAAACGTTATCTGCGGTCACTTGATACCTGCCGGAACTGGTCAGCGTGAATACGAAAAGATTATTGTTGGCTCAAAAGAAGAGTATGACAGAATTTTGGCAAATCGTAAGAACGTGCTTGATTATAGTGAAGTAGAATAATACTTTAATCTTATACATATAAGGAGCTGTGTCATGAAGAATGGCACAGCTCCTTTTGTATTTATATCAATCATAAATCGAAAATCTCAACTTATATTTCCCCTTTAATAGCTTCGTTGAATTTGCCAAAAAGTGAAATTGGCTATTGAAATTTTTACTTAACTGTTCGGATGATTCAACTTTTTCCCTACATTTGTGGCGTTAATATAAAAATTGAAATGTAAAAACTAAGTTATTATGGAAAACGAAAACAAAAATAATCAGCTTCAGATAGAGCTGAAAGAAGAAGTTGCTCAAGGAACTTATGCTAATCTTGCTATAATTACTCATTCTACTTCTGAGTTTATTGTAGATTTTGTTCGTATTATGCCGGGCTTGCCAAAGGCTGGAGTACAATCGCGTATTGTGATGACTCCTGAACATGCAAAACGATTGATGTATGCATTGCAGGATAATGTTGCAAAGTACGAGCATAATTTTGGCCCAATACGTATGCCAGAAGAACAGGGAAACGGTAGTAAAACCTTTGTCCCTCCATTGAGTGATTTTAAGGGAGAAGCTTAAAAAAATATAAAAACATAGCTTTATGGCCCATTTCCCGACTTTTTTCGGGAAATGGGCTTTTTTTATTTTAAAACAGTTTGTCTATTAAAAAGTTATTTGTAATTTTGCAGCCCGAAATGTATAGTTTCGACTAGGATTGGAAAAACAATAAACAATATATATAATAATTAAAATCAAAACAAAATGCCTACTATTCAACAGTTAGTAAGAAAAGGAAGAACGGTTTTGGTTGAGAAGAGTAAATCACCTGCATTGGACTCATGCCCTCAGAGACGTGGCGTTTGTGTACGTGTTTATACTACAACTCCGAAAAAGCCGAACTCAGCAATGCGTAAAGTTGCTCGTGTGCGTTTGACAAACTCTAAGGAAGTGAACTCTTACATTCCGGGAGAAGGACATAACTTGCAGGAACACTCAATCGTATTGGTTCGTGGTGGTCGTGTGAAAGACCTTCCAGGTGTACGTTATCATATTGTTCGTGGAACATTGGATACAGCAGGTGTTGCTGGTCGTACACAGAGACGTTCTAAATATGGTGCTAAGCGCCCGAAACCAGGACAGGCTCCAGCAGGAAAGGGTAAGAAATAATTCGTAGCTGAGTACAATCCTTAGTAAAAAACTTTATTAATTCGTTTTGGTTTGTTGGAAAAGCTTTAAGGTTGAGTAAATGCTTCAGAGGAGGCGTTGAAGAAAACAGAGATGCAGCCCCAAACTAAACATTATTATCAAACAAAATGAGAAAAGCAAAACCAAAAAAACGTGTGATCCTTCCGGATCCAGTATTTAATGATCAGAAGGTTTCTAAATTCGTAAACCATCTGATGTATGATGGAAAGAAGAATACTTCTTACGAAATCTTCTACAATGCATTGAAGACAGTTGAAACAAAACTCCCAGGTGAAGAAACTTCAGCTTTGGAAGTTTGGAAAAAAGCTCTAGATAATGTAACTCCGCAGCTGGAAGTTAAGTCTCGCCGTATTGGTGGTGCAACTTTCCAGGTTCCTACAGAAATTCGTCCTGACCGTAAAGAGTCAATCTCTATGAAGAATTTGATTGCTTTTGCCCGTAAACGTGGTGGCAAATCAATGGCTGATAAATTGGCAGCTGAAATTCTTGATGCATATAACGAGCAGGGTGGTGCTTTCAAACGTAAAGAAGATATGCACCGTATGGCTGAAGCTAACCGTGCTTTTGCTCACTTCAGATTCTAAATCAAGTATTAATTTTAACTAGGAAATAAAATGGCTAAACATGATTTGCATTTGACCCGTAACATCGGTATCATGGCGCACATCGATGCTGGTAAGACAACTACTTCTGAACGTATCTTGTTTTACACTGGTCTGACTCACAAAATTGGTGAGGTGCACGATGGTGCTGCTACTATGGACTGGATGGAGCAGGAGCAGGAACGTGGTATCACTATTACTTCAGCTGCTACCACTACTTACTGGAACTATGCAGGTAATAAGTATAAAATTAACTTGATTGACACTCCGGGACACGTAGACTTTACTGCTGAGGTTGAACGTTCATTGCGTGTATTGGATGGCGCTGTTGCTGCATATTGTGCAGTTGGTGGTGTTGAACCGCAGTCTGAAACTGTATGGCGTCAGGCTGATAAGTATAATGTTCCTCGTATCGGTTACGTTAATAAAATGGACCGTTCTGGTGCAGACTTCTTTGAAGTTGTACGTCAGATGAAGGATGTTTTAGGTGCTAATCCATGTCCGGTAGTTATCCCTATTGGTTCTGAAGAAAACTTTAAGGGTGTAGTTGACTTGGTTAAGATGAAAGCTATCTTGTGGCACGATGAAACAATGGGTGCTGATTATGATGTAGAAGAAATTCCTGCAAACTTGGTTGATGAAGCACAGGAATGGAGAGACAAGATGCTTGAAAAGGTTGCTGAGTTCGACGAAGCTTTGATGGAAAAGTATTTTGATGATCCTTCTACTATTACAGAGGAAGAAATCATGCGTGCATTGCGTGCCGGAACATTGAAGATGGAAATCGTTCCAATGCTGTGTGGCTCTTCATTCAAGAATAAGGGTGTACAGACTTTGCTGGATTATGTATGTGCTTTCTTGCCTTCTCCATTGGATACTCCAAATATTATTGGTACTAACCCATCTACTGGAGCTGAAGAAGATCGTAAGCCAGATGAAGATGAAAAGACTTCTGCTTTGGCGTTCAAGATTGCTACTGACCCATATGTAGGTCGTCTGACTTTCTTCCGTGTATATTCTGGTAAGGTTGAAGCAGGTTCTTATATCTTCAACTCTCGTTCAGGAAAGAAAGAACGCGTTTCACGTTTGTTCCAGATGCACTCAAATAAACAGAATCCTGTTGAAGTAATTAGTGCTGGTGATATTGGTGCTGGTGTAGGTTTCAAGGATATTCGTACTGGTGATACATTGTGTGATGAAACAGCTCCGATCGTTCTTGAATCTATGGACTTCCCAGAACCTGTAATCGGTATCGCAGTAGAGCCTAAGACTCAGAAAGACTTGGATAAATTGTCTAACGGTTTGGCTAAGTTGGCTGAAGAAGACCCGACATTTACAGTAAAAACTGATGAACAGACAGGTCAGACAGTTATCTCTGGTATGGGTGAGCTTCACTTGGATATCATTATCGATCGTTTGAAACGTGAATTCAAAGTAGAATGTAACCAGGGTCGTCCTCAGGTTAACTACAAGGAAGCTATTACTAAGACTGTTGAATTGCGTGAAGTTTATAAGAAGCAGTCTGGTGGTCGTGGTAAGTTTGCTGATATCATTGTGACAATCGGTCCGGTTGATGAAGACTTCAAACAAGGTGGATTGCAATTTATCGATGAAGTTAAAGGTGGTAATGTGCCTAAGGAATTTATCCCTTCTGTACAGAAAGGTTTCCAGACTGCTATGAAGAATGGTGTGTTGGCAGGATTCCCTCTTGACTCATTGAAGGTTGTATTGAAAGATGGTTCATTCCACCCGGTTGACTCTGACCAGTTGTCTTTCGAAATCTGTGCTATTCAGGCTTATAAGAATGCTTGCGCTAAGGCAGGTCCTGTATTAATGGAACCTATCATGAAGTTGGAAGTTGTTACTCCTGAAGAAAACATGGGTGACGTTATCGGTGACTTGAATAAGCGTCGTGGTCAGGTTGAAGGAATGGAAACTAGCCGTTCTGGTGCTCGTATCGTGAAGGCTATGGTTCCGCTGGCAGAAATGTTTGGTTACGTAACAGCTTTGCGTACTATCACTTCTGGTCGTGCAACTTCTTCAATGACTTATGATCACCATGCTCAGGTATCAAGCTCTATCGCTAAGACTGTATTGGAAGAAGTTAAAGGTCGCGTAGATTTGGTATAATCAGAAATAACTTGAAGCTGATGAGGGCTAGCGAATGACTCTTAGCCCTCATGCTTCACCTTAAAAATAATAATTAATTAACTATTACTAATGAGTCAGAAAATTAGAATTAAACTGAAATCTTACGATCACAATTTGGTAGACAAGTCTGCTGAGAAGATTGTGAGAACTGTGAAGGCTACAGGCGCTATTGTTAGCGGTCCTATTCCATTGCCAACTCACAAACGTGTGTTTACTGTAAACCGTTCAACTTTTGTTAATAAAAAGTCTCGTGAACAGTTTGAATTGTCTTCTTATAAAAGACTGATCGACATCTATAGCTCAACTGCTAAGACAGTAGATGCTTTGATGAAATTGGAATTACCAAGTGGAGTAGAAGTAGAAATTAAAGTTTAATAAATTTAAAAATTAACTGAAATGCCAGGATTATTAGGAAAGAAAATCGGAATGACATCCGTTTTCAGTGCTGATGGTAAAAATGTACCATGCACTGTTATCGAAGCTGGTCCTTGTGTAGTTACTCAGATTAAGAGTGTAGAAAAAGATGGCTATGCAGCTGTTCAGGTAGGTTTCCAAGACAAGAAGGAAAAGCATACTACAAAACCGTTGATGGGTCACTTTAAGAAAGCTGGAGTAACTCCAAAGAGACACTTGGCCGAGTTCAAAGATTTCTCAGAAGAATTGAATTTAGGTGATACTATCACTGTAGAATTGTTTAACGATGCTAGCTATGTAGACGTAATCGGTACTTCTAAAGGTAAAGGTTTCCAGGGTGTTGTTAAACGTCACGGATTTGGTGGTGTAGGTCAGACTACTCACGGTCAGCACAACCGTGCTCGTAAGCCGGGTTCTATCGGTGCTTGTTCTTACCCTGCAAAAGTATTCAAAGGAATGCGTATGGGTGGCCAAATGGGTGGTGACCGCGTTACTACACATAACTTACAGGTATTAAAAGTGATTCCGGAACACAATCTTCTTTTGATTAAAGGTTCGGTACCGGGTTGCAAAGGTTCAATCGTAATAATTGAGAAATAATGGAAGTTAACGTATTAAATATTAAGGGTGAAGATACCGGAAGAAAGGTTGCTTTGAATGAAGCTATCTTCGGAATCACTCCGAATGATCACGCTATCTATCTGGACGTAAAACAGTACATGGCTAATCAGCGCCAGGGAACTCATAAGTCTAAAGAAAGAAGCGAAATCAGTGGTTCTACTCGTAAATTAGGTCGTCAGAAAGGTGGAGGTGGTGCACGTCGTGGTGATATCAACTCTCCATTGTTGGTTGGTGGTGCTCGTGTATTTGGTCCAAAGCCACGTGATTATTGGTTCAAATTGAACAAGAAAGTAAAGACTTTGGCTCGTAAGTCTGCTTTGGCATATAAGGCTCAGGCTAACAATATCGTAGTAGTAGAAGACTTCACTTTTGAAGCTCCTAAGACTAAAGAATTCGTAAATGTTGTGAATAATCTTAAAGTAGCTGGTAAAAAGCTGCTTATGGTTTTGCCGGAAGCAAATAAAAACGTATATTTGTCTGCTCGTAACTTAGAGCGTACAAATCTTGCAATTGCTTCTGCGCTGAATACTTACTCAGTATTGAACGCAGAAACTCTTGTTGTTACAGAGAGCGCATTGAAAGCTATCGAGGAAACCTTAGTTAAATAATTAAAGGAGGCTGAAGTAATATGGGAATGATTATTAAACCGTTGGTTACAGAAAAAATGACGGCAATATCTGAAAAGTTCAACCGCTTTGGATTTATTGTTCGTCCTGAAGCTAACAAATTAGAAATTAAGAGCGAAATCGAGGCTTTGTATAACGTAACTGTTGTTGATGTGAATACTATCCGTTACGCAGGAAAGAACAAGAGTCGTTATACTAAATCAGGTCTTATCAATGGACGTACTAATGCTTATAAAAAAGCTATCGTTACATTGAAAGAAGGTGATACTATTGATTTTTATAGCAATATTTAAATAAAAGATGGCAGTACGTAAATTTAAGCCCACAACACCGGGGCAGAGACACAAAATTATTGGTACTTTTGAAGAAATTACTGCATCGGTACCAGAAAAATCTCTTGTATATGGAAAGCGTTCTACTGGTGGTCGTAACCATGTAGGTAAAATGACAATGCGCTATATCGGTGGCGGTCATAAGAGAAAATTCCGTATTATTGATTTCAAGAGAAATAAAGACGGTGTTCCAGCAGTTGTTAAAACAATTGAATACGATCCGAACCGTTCCGCTCGTATCGCTTTGTTGTTTTATGCTGATGGTGAAAAAAGATATATTATTGCTCCTAATGGATTGCAAGTTGGTAGCACTTTGATGTCTGGAGCGAATGCGGCGCCTGAGATTGGTAACGCACTTCCTCTCGAAAACATCCCTGTCGGTACTGTAATTCATAACATTGAGTTGCGTCCAGGACAAGGTGCTGCATTGGTAAGATCGGCTGGTAATTTTGCTCAGTTGACTTCTCGTGAAGGTAAATACTGTGTAATCAAGTTGCCTTCAGGTGAAGTAAGACAAATCTTAAGTGCTTGTAAAGCTACAGTTGGTAGTGTTGGTAATTCAGACCATGCTTTGGAAGCTTCAGGTAAGGCTGGACGTTCTCGTTGGTTAGGTCGTCGTCCTCACAACCGTGGTGTTGTTATGAACCCTGTTGATCACCCGATGGGTGGTGGTGAAGGACGTCAGTCAGGAGGTCACCCAAGATCACGTACAGGCTTGTATGCTAAGGGCTTGAAGACAAGAGCACCTAAGAAACAGTCTTCTAAGTATATTATTGAAAGAAGAAAATAATAACAACTGATTAATTGAGTATTTATGAGTCGTTCATTAAAAAAAGGTCCATATATTAATGTAAAACTGGAAAACAAAGTGCTCGCTATGAATGAAAGCGGCAAGAAGTCAGTTGTTAAAACATGGGCTAGAGCTTCAATGATTTCGCCTGATTTTGTAGGGCATACAATTGCAGTTCATAACGGAAACAAATTTATTCCTGTTTACGTTACTGAAAACATGGTTGGTCATAAGTTGGGAGAGT
>OKXW01000298.1_pt1 | contig 13788 bp, 17 predicted proteins | sample 1608981 | NCBI WGS metagenome assembly OKXW01 (sample SAMN02675044, study PRJEB24791) | human gut metagenome, SKBSTL002 | isolation source: stool | host: Homo sapiens | place: USA | reverse complement strand
GTATGCCATCGGGGAAAAAGACCCCGTCATGGTGGATGTGAACACCTTCGGCACCGGCATTTGCGAGGATGACTGCCTTTCGGCCGCTGTGCGCAAGGCGTATGACCTGACCCCTGCGGGCATCATCAAGCAGTTGAACCTGCTGAACCCCATCTACAGCCGCACGGCGGCGGGCGGGCACTTCGGGCGCGAGGATTTTCCGTGGGAAAATGTTGAACATATGAGCGACCTCGCCGCTTACATTGTGTAATTGCCGCGCGTCTGTAAAGAACAAATTGATGCCGCCAACCGGATGACGGCGATAGAATTTCTGCGGCGGTACCGCCCCGGTTCGCTGGTGAAAAGCAGCGCACGGGGCGAGTACCAGCTTGCGGAGCATGACAGCTTCAAGATAAACGGAGAATCCAGTGTCTGGCACTGGAAAAGCCGCGACATTGGCGGCAAGTCGGCGCTGAAATATTTGATTTATGTGGAAGGTGTACCGTTTGTGGAGGCGGTGCAGCTGTTATGTGAGGAAAGTCCGACGTACATCCCCGTGCAGCATGAAGCGGTGGAGCGCGAGCGCCCGCCGTTCCGTCTGCCGAACCCCGCGCCGAATAATGACCGCGTAACGCGGTATCTGCTGGGGAGAGGTGTATCTCTGTCTGCTATCCGATACTGCATTGAGAGAAAAATTCTGTACGAAAGTGCAGAATATCACAACTGTGTTTTCTTGGGCAAAGACCCGCAGGGTGTGCCGAAATATGCGGCGCTGCGCGGTATTTATGACTATGGGAAACCGTTCAAGAGGGAGGCTCCCGGCAGTCAGAAACAGTACGGATTCTGCATCCCGCCAATGCAGCCCGGCACTACCGTGGCCGTGTTTGAAGCCGCCATAGATGCCATGGCCGAGATGACGCTCTGCGGCGATGCGGCAGACAAATACCGTCTGTCGCTGGGTGGGGTCTCGTCCTCCGGCAAAGAGCCTCTGGCGTTACAGGAATTTCTGCGCCAGCACCCGGAGATCGCCACGATAGAACTGCGGCTGGACAACGATGCCAAGGGGCGCATGGCGAGTGTCGGCATCCGGAAAATCTACGCTGACCGCTACACCGTGCATGACCTGCCGCCCAACATCGAGAATGGAGATTACGCTGATATGGCAAAAAACAACCTGATGGCAAGAACTGCCGCCCACCGCGCGGCACCTTGCCGATAGAGAGAGAAATCAACATGAAAGTCAGAAATCGTTCGCCCACTTATAGGGCATAAACAGGAGGTAAATCGTTATGGCTGTGTTCCGTGTACAAAAGACGCAAAATTATACCATTATGTCCAACCATCATCTGCGCAACAAGGCTCTTTCGCTCAAGGCGAAGGGGCTTTTATCTTTGATGCTGTCCCTGCCCGAAGATTGGGATTATACCACGCGCGGGCTGGCATCCATCTGCAAAGAGGGCGTGGACAGTGTGTGTGCCACCGTGCGCGAGTTAGAAGCGGCGGGGTATATTATCCGCCGCCGCATCCGCGACAAGAACGGCCAGATGCGCGGTATGGAGTACACGGTTTTAGAGCAGCCGCAGCCCCCGGAACAGGGTCCCGAAGAAGCAACGCCTAAGTGTGCCCAACCAAAACAGGCAGAGCCTAAACGGGAAAAACCTGTACAGGAAAATCCTGCACAATTAAATACTAAAGAACAAAAGAAAGAAATAACTAAAAACGTATCTAATCCTATCCGCACGGCAGACGAGCGGGAGCAGTATCGGGATTTGATTCGGGAAAACATTGAGTACGACATTCTGGCAAAGAACAATCCGGCAGATAGGATTCGACTGGATGAGCTGGTGGAACTCATGCTGGACACTGTCTGTTCCAAACGCAGCAGTATCTGTATTGCGGGGGACGAGTTTCCGACAGAGGTAGTGAAGTCCAGATTCCTGAAACTTGAAGCTCAGCATATCCAGTATGTGCTGGACAGCCTGAAAGACAACCCGCCGCATATCCGCAATATCAAGAAATACTTACTGGCGGCGCTTTACAATGCGCCGCTGACGATTGAAAACTACTACACCGCACAGATCAACCATGATTTGTACGGCAGAAACCGAGGTGATGTGAATTGGAAATGAAGTTTTATTCTCCGCTGACTGCGGAATTTTTCCCAGATGAACCTGACTGGGAGGACGAATCTTACAACGAGTACGAAGGCTATCCAATGGACGGCAATGACCTGCTGCAATACGCAGACGCTGTTGATGAGGCTGTGAAAAAGGACATTGCAGATTTCAACGGCGACCTGATGCAGTATTACCACGAGGACGATTCCGTCCGCAGCAAGGTGGTAAGTGCTGTGCCGTCTGTGGAAATTTGCGGCAACAAACTGTGCGGGTGTCTGACCGTGGAACTGAAAGAAACTCTGCTCGATGATGAGCAGACCGTCTTGTGCAACTACATTTCCGGTCAGTACAGCGACGGCTGGGGTGAGGGCTTTGAACAGAGGGATATTCGTGTGGAGGAGGGCACGTTGGCTGTTCATTTCTGGCAGGAAGATGGATTCAAGATGACGCCAACTTTTGAGAAAACTCAAGAGCAGGTGCAGATGACCCAGCGCCCCAAGATGAAATTGCTTGGCGAGGACGGCAACATTTTTGCCATCATGGGCCGAGCCTCGCGCCTGCTGAAAGACATTGGGCAGAGAGATAAGGCCAAGGAAATGTGCAATAGGATCACCGCCAGCAAGAGCTATGCGGAGGCGCTTGGCATTATTTCCGAGTATGTGGAAACCGAACTGACGCCCAAAACCAGAAATAAACCGAACCGAGGTGACGCCCGATGAGGATGAAAAAATACGAAATCACCGACATTGCCCACCCGGACAACCCGAAACTGCACCGTATCCGGGCTTTGATTGACCTGACTGAGAATATTCATGTCGGTGATTTGGGGGGCTTTGTCGAAACCGAGAACAATCTCGACCAAGAGGGCTTTGCATGGATTGGCGAAGATGCCATTGCCTGCGAGGATTCGTACATCGGCGGAGATGCAATACTTGCGGATTCCGCCGTGGCAAGGGACTCCGCCTATGTCGGAAACAACGCGGTTATCGCTGACCATGCCGTAGTGCAGGACAACGCCATTGTTTGCGGCGGATATATTTCCGGCAATAGCTGCATCTGTGGCAATGCCATCTTAAACAGCGATGAACAAACGCGCTGTGCGCCCATGATTGGCGGCAACGCCCGTGTCTATGGGGAACTTACCGGCAATGTGGTATGCCAGGGCAGTGCCGTGGTGCTGCCGGGTGTAAAACTTTACAATACCACGGCGGACTGCTTTGTCCTGAAAGATGATACTGTCAGTGTTGTGCCTGCCCAAAGGCCGGAAGTCACCACATCAAAAGAAACAAAACACCACGAAAATGAACGCTAAAACGAAAGGAAGATGCCTTTGACGAACACTCCCGAAACTCTCAATATTCTCAATCCCGATTTCCGGATGCCCGAGCACTGCGGCGGTGACCGCTGGTCGATCCTGCACGGGGATTCCCTGCAGATTCTCCGCCAGTTTGCGCCGAACAGCTTCGATGCCATCATTACCGACCCGCCCTATGCCAGCGGCGGCAGTAACCAGACCACCAAGAACCGTAGCACCAACGAAAAGTACAGCAGCATGAGCAAGGACAAAGCGCTGCCCGACTTCGATTCTGACCAGATGGATCAACTGAGTTGGATGTTCTGGACGGCGGCATGGCTGCAGGATGCCCGCCGCATTGCAAAGCCCGGTGCGCCTGTCTGTCTGTTCATCGATTGGCGGCAGTTGCCCGCCATGACGCTGGCTTTGCAGTGGGCGGGCTGGACCTGGCGCGGTGTAGCCGTGTGGGATAAAGTCGCCAGCCGTCCGCAGAAAGGACGCTTTCGCCAGCAGTCCGAGTACATCGTGTGGGGGTCCAACGGCAAAATGCCGCTTGAGAGAAATGTTGGATGTCTGCCGGGCGTGTTCCGATACCCGAACCCCCAGAACCGCATCCATGTAACCGAGAAGCCCTTGCAGCTTATGCGGGATGTGGTGCAGATCTGCGAACCGGGCGGGCGCATCCTTGACCCCTTTTCCGGCGCAGGCACCACCGTGCTGGCCGCTGTGCAGGAGGGCTATGAGGCTGTCGGCATTGAAATGTCGTACGCCTACTTCCAACGCAGCACCGAACGGCTGAAAACTGCCCTTGAATCCGAAGTGAATCAGAACTGATTCACTATTTTGCAAGAAATACCGAAAAGTGAATCAAATCTGATTCACTCCCGAAATTCAGAAAGGAAACACGAAAATGAAACGACCTTGGGCTTTTATCTGCGCCAGCGAGGGCGCAACATCCAAACACCTGCGGAACTATTGCCGCGAGGTGTACCTGCTGGGCTATCTGCCGGTATGCCCCAAATTGCAGGACAGCCAGTATTTGGTGCTGGAAGATGCCGTAGAACGCAGCGAGTACACCGCTATTGTGAGGGATAAGCTGCTGCGCTGCCCGATGCTGGTGGTCTGCAGCCGCAATCAGGATGCGACCACCAACGCGCAGATCGGCTTGGCGCAGAAATACAACCGCATCGTGACAACCTTGGACAGTTTGAAGAAAGCTGTCGCGGAGGGCGACGACCTTGTGTCGTGAACCGTGCTGCGGGGCGTCGTGTTTGGCTAGCATAGCGTCTGGTCGACCAGACGCACATTTTGGGGATGCCCCAAACCCCTGCCGCGCGTAAACGCAGATTTGTTGTCTCATTCCATGTCGATGAGAATGAATTATCATTCTTGAATCGGCAGGTTGTGGCCAGCAGTCTGAACCGAGAGGAATACCTGCGCACGCTCATTGCAGGCAAAGCAATCCATCCGCGCCCCTGCACGCACCATGCCGATCTGCTCCGCAAGGTGGCAGGGTTGTGCAACAATGCAAATCAGCTTGCCCACCGTGCCAACAGTACCGGAACAGCAGGGCAGGGGAGTGTAGATGAAATGACCCGGCTGACTCAAGAGGTCTGGCGGGAAGTAAAAGAAAACTGGTAAAGGAGTCGCTATGAAAAATGGCTTACACATCCGTGATCCCTGTGCGCCGCCTTGATCGCACAGTGGACTATGTACAGAACAAAGAAAAAACAACACCGAAATCTCTGGAAGAAGCTGTGGACTATGCGGCAAACCGTGATAAAACCGACTCGGCCTGTTTTGAAACAGGACTGGGCTGCACAACCACCAGCGCCTTTGAAGATATGCGATTGAATACGCTTCGCTGGCACAAAGAAACCGGTGTGCAGGGATACCATCTTGTTCAGAGCTTTGTGGAAGGGGAAGTAACCCCGGAATTGGCGCACCAGATTGGCGTTGAATTTGCTGAGCAGCTACTGCATGGAAAATACCAAGCCATTGTCACGACGCACCTAAACACCAAGCATTACCACAACCACATTGTATGGAGCGCCGTCAGCTTAGAAGATGGGAAAAAGTACCACAGCAACAGCAAAAGCTATTACACTGAGGTACGCGCCCTTTCAGACGCGCTCTGCCAAAAGTATGGGCTTTCCATCATCGAAACACCGGAAGCGCTGCGTGGAAAGCGGCAATATGAAAAGTGGAGGGCTGAGGAAAACAACCAACCCACATGGCGCACTGCCATCCGGCAGGATGTGGACGAAGCAATTCAACAAAGCCTTACATGGCGGCAATTTCTTAGTGCAATGGAACGCAAAGGGTATGAAGTCCGCATGGGGCGCAAGTATCCCGTTTTGCGTCCGCCCGGAAAGGAGCGCTTTGTTCGATTCAAAACGCTGGGCAAGCGGTACACGCCAGAAGCCATCCAGACGCGCATCCTGTATCCACAAAGCTACCACCCTTATGTGGAAAATCCACGAACAATCCAACATGGCCGTCTGCACAGCGGGAAGAAGCCCCATCGCAAGCTGACCGGGCTGCGGGCGTTGTATTATCGCTATCTATACGAATTGGGTGCGCTCCCTCGCAAGCCGCGCCGCCCCAGCTATGTCGTGCGGCAGGATGCCTACAAGTTAGACCAGCGCATCCGGCAGATGGAGTTTTTATCTAAGAACAACATTGACACGCTGGCACAGCTGGAAATCTACCGACAAGCCAAGCTGGGTGAAATTGTCCAGCTCACTGCAGAAAGAAAATCGCTGTATAAAACAAACCCGGACAGCCCACGCATCCAGCAAGTCAACACAGCCCTAAAGCAGCTTCGCCAAGAAGAACGCCTCTGCCGTAAAATCGCAGAACACTCCCTAGAGGTGCAGCAACACCTCACCGAAGCTCGCCGTGACCGTGCTGAACAACAACAGCGCGAACAGGAACACGAGCGTGACCGCCGCCCCAACATTGATTTGACACTATAATCTTGAAAGGAAGGATGCCTATGAAATACCCCAACAAAGACTACATCGAACACCTGCGCCGCAAGTACCCGCCCGGCACGCGGCTGCAACTCAGCTGTATGGAAGATGAGATGGCCGTGCCTCCCGGCTCTATGGGAACCGTTGATTTCATCGATGATGCCGGACAAATCCACATGAGTTGGGACTGCGGGCGCAGTCTTGCCCTCATCCCTGGCGTGGACTCGTTCAGCCGCTTGCCCTCGTCCAAAGAAAAGGCCGGTGATGCCAGATGAATTACGGCTCTGAACCCGCAGACCAGCTCGTCCGCTACTCGCTGGAGGGTGCAGAGTTTGCCCTGCACATCTCCGGCACAGCTGCGAAAAACTTCTTTATTTTCGCACAGGCAGTGCTGCACGACAGCAAAAAGACCCACGGCAAAACGCACCTAATCCGTTTGCTGAAAGAGCAGAAGCCGCTGAAATTTTTCACGGTAGACAAAGACCGTATGCACGATTTTGCCCGCGCCGCCAAGGCGCATGGGCTGCTGTTCTGCCCCATCCGTGACAAGATGGACCCCAATCACATTGAGATCGCCATTTTACAGGATGATGCCTCCAAGGCCAACCGCATTATCGATAAGCTGCAACTGGCTATTGTGGACACCGGCACGGCAGAACTTATCGACACTGTGCAGCAGGAGCGTGGTGAAACCGCTCCGGAAACCGAGCGCGTCCAGACCGAGGATGGTGCGGTAGATTTTGAGGTCGGCGCAGACGAGGAACAGTTCAACATGGGTTTTCCGCAGGGCTCGGAGAACGCCAGTCCGTCCGAGCCTTTCTCCGACAGCAGCAAATCTTTTGCAAACTCGCCGTCGCCGCGCGCCGATCAGCTTCGAGCCAAGGGTGAGCGCCCCAGCGTGCGCATGGAATTAAGCGACATCACCGCCTACCTGCGCCGCAAGGTTGAGCCGCCCAAAGACCGAATGCCGAGGATGCCCGTAAAAATCAAGAGAAAGGAGAAAACACTGTAAATGGACTTGAACAAATATCTCAACGAGACCGCAGCGCCCGAAACGCTGTATTCCAAGGAAGAGTACGCCGCCATGAAGAAAGCAGAGCGCGAAGCGGTTTGGGTGCAGGTGGATGCCCGCATGGGTGAGGTACTGGCAGATGCCCCGGCCTTGCAGGAATTTCTCGACTTTATGTCGCAATGCCGCAACTCGCTGCCGAACCAGCTTTTGCTCTCCGGCCAGAATGCAGACATCACGGATGCCCGCACATTCCAGCAATGGAAGGATGCCGGAAGGCATATCCGTACCGGCGAGGAAGGTTACACGGCCATTGTGGGGCAGGTGTACGAGAATAACGGCCGAAAGGCTTCCGGGTATAATATCGGCAAGGTGTTCGACATCACCCAGACGCGCGGCAGGCCTGTGCCACCGCCCGCTAACTACCAAGTGGATGAACTGGTCGCCGCGGCCATCGAGAGCAGCCCGGTGCCGATCCAAATCTCGGACAGTCTGCCGGACGGCATCCAAGCGCAGTATGTTCCCAAGAACCGCACGATTTATGTCCGCAACGGCATGGATGCAGGCACGACGCTGTGCGCCATCGTTCGGGAGCGCGCACAGACGGATTTCCATAAGGACTATACCTACAACCGGCAAGCCTACGCCGCGCCCAGCTATTGCACCGCCTACATGGTCGCGCATCGGTATGGGCTTGACACCGCCGCTTTCAACTTTGACCGCGTGGTTGCCTTGTACGGCAATCTGGGCAAAGAACAGCAGCGGGGCTTTCTGACGGATGTGAACATCGTTGGTGGTGGGCTGCTGCGCAGTCTGAGTCGCACGCTGGCTGTACAGTCCCGCGAACCGCCCACCGCAGAATACGCTGTTGCCGTGCCGTCTGCCAAGAAGCAATCTCGCCAGCGGGAGCGCGGCTGATTGTTTTCCGTTTGTTTTCAAATGACGGATAGCTATTGCGGCGGTTCTATGATATGCTGTGAGCAAAGGATGGTGAAAAACAATGACAGAACGTAAAGTTAAACTTGACCGCGCCAACAAAAGCATCCTGCTCCGAGCGCTGGGTGATGTCTACTACGGACAGCGCGCCCACGGCGGCAGCACCGAAGTGACCGGATGGCTCATCCTTCGGGTGAACGATCTGCCCGCAGGCGGCAAGCTGACGATGTCGGCGGCAGAGTATCGGCTGGCAAAAGCAGCCCTCAACCAACTGCGCACCCAACGCTTGGCAGAGGGCGGCTACACTGATGCCGTGGATGACGCGCTGATCCGACTGCTGCACGCCCACACGCCGCTGTTTATCTGGTGAATCCGACTATGACATGGGAAAAATTCTGGTCGATCATTGACCGAGTCCGCGCCCAAGCAGATATGCAGGATGAAGCGTCCGTGAAACAGTTCCTTTACACGGAACTCATCAAATTGCCGCAGGATGAACTGCTCGGCTTTGATTGCGTATGGCAAAGCTATCGCAATAAAGCCAACTTTCCTAAAATGGTCGCGGCAGCCTGCATCATCAATGACGGCAGTTCGGATGACAGATTTACCGATTTCCGTAACTGGCTGATTATGCAGGGGTACGATGCTTATCGGCAGGCGCTGATTGACCCCGATAACCTTGCGGCGCTCAACATTCCGTTCCGAGATACTGAGTGGATGGGATGCGGGAATGTGGCGTGGTATGCCTACGCGGGGCAGAAGCTGCGCACCTATTTTGAGAAAGCAGGTATCGCCGCTGAACTGCACAGAAGGTATCCAACCCTGCTGAAATTGCCTGACGATTTACATCGGGCAATCATGCAGGAGCAGCTTGCGCCCCACCGTGCGCAGGAAACCGAATGGGAACGGCAAATGCTGCGGACGGAAGTTAAGCATTACATTGAAGTCAGTGACTTGGCATACAGCTACAACAAATTCTATGCCCAAAACATGCCCGACAAAGTGGCATGGGAAACACTGCAAAGCGATTTGTTTGCAAATCTGCCGCAAATCAAGGCGGAACGTATGCCGCAGGACTTTTCCGCAGTTTTGCCGAAGTTGTGGAGAAAACGTCAGGCATGGGATGCCGAGCGTACAAAACGCCCGCCCTACCGCGGCGAAGAAAGGTAGTCCACCACGCCGGGAAGAAAGAACCCTTGGTGGGTCTGGCTGCTGCCGCTGCCCATTGTGTGGTGGGCGGCGTTGGCGGTGGCTTGCCGCTGGCAGCCGGGCATGAAAATAACGGCTCTGCTGGATGTGCTGAACAGCGCACTGGCAGAGCCGTTTGCGTTGGCGTGGAGTCAAGACAGCCCACGCTTTTTGCTGGTGTTTACGGTGATTTACGCGGTGGTGGTTATCGTGGCAGTTACCGACCAGAAGAACACCCGCCCCGGTGCGGAGCATGGCTCGGCGGCTTGGGGCGATGTGTTCCGGTTAAACAAGTTCTACATGGACAAGCGAGGACCGAACCTGCTGCTGACGCAACACTTTCACATCGGAATCGACGGCTACAAACACAAGCACAACACCAATATCCTCATTGTCGGCGGCTCCGGTGCAGGCAAGACCCGCACCTATGGCGTACCCAACGTGCTGGAATGTGCCTGTTCTATGGTAATTACAGATCCTAAGTCCGAAATTTTGCGTAAGACCGGGAATTTGTTGAAGCAGAAGGGATATGAGGTTATCGTTTTTGACCTTATAAATCCCGCTGCATCGTTCTGTTATAACCCGTTTGTGTATGTTCATGATGACCGTGAAGTGCTGACCTTGATTGAAAATCTGATTCAAAACACCACGCCATCACATTCAAAAAGCAGCGACCCCTTCTGGGAAAAGTCCGAAACTGCCCTTCTCCAAGCCCTTATGCTGTATCTGCTGCACGAGGCCCCGCCCGAAGAACAAAACTTCTCGATGGTGATGGAGATGATCTCCGCTGCTGAAGTCCACGAGGATGACGACAACTACCAATCCCCGCTGGACATCCTGTTCGAGCGCTTGGAAATGCGCGAACCCGACAGCATCGCTTGTAAGCAGTACCGCATTTTCAAACAAGCGGCTGGTGATATATGCTCTAAGTGACTTCTTAATCATGATTTTGTCATGGTTAGTGAAGCAATCACTTAGAGCATTTTTGTTTCAGGAGGTACAGCCATGAGAAATGAAAAAATTACCCCACTGTACGAGCGCCTGAGCCGGGACGATGAGTTACAGGGCGAGAGCAATTCCATATCCAACCAAAAACAGATGTTAGAGGATTTTGCCCGCCGGAATGGGCTGCCAAACCCTACGCACTTTACAGATGATGGTATCTCAGGCACCCGTTTTGACCGCCCCGGATTTTTGGCGATGATGGAGGAAGTGGAGGCAGGGCGTGTAGAGGCAATCGTCATCAAGGACATGAGCCGGTTGGGGCGCGACTATCTGAAGGTCGGTCAGGTCATGGAGGTTTTGCGGCAACGCGGTGTTCGTCTGATCGCCATCAACGACGGTGTGGACAGTCTGAAAGGCGATGACGATTTTACCCCATTCCGCAACATCATGAATGAATTTTACGCCCGTGATACCAGCAGGAAAATCCGTTCTGTGTTTAAGGCAAAAGGTATGAGCGGCAAGCACCTGACCGGCACTGTGATTTACGGCTACTTATGGGACGAAAAACGGGAGCATTGGCTGGTAGATGAGGAAGCCGCCGAAGTGGTACGCCGTATCTTCTCCCTCACGCTGGAGGGATATGGGCCTTATCAGATTGCCTGCAAATTATCCGCAGATCGGATTGAAATTCCCGTCGTACACCTTGCCCGCTTCAACGAGGGTGTGAACCGTTCAAAGCCGGTCAAAGACCCCTATGGATGGGGATCATCTACCATCGTGAACATTTTGAAAAAACGAGAGTATTTGGGGCACACCATCAATTTCAAGACCCGCAAGCACTTTAAGGACAAGAAAAGCCACTATGTTTCTGAGGACGAGTGGACGATCTTTGAGAATACCCATGAAGCCATTATCGACCAGCAGACCTTTGATCTGGTGCAGAAAATCCGCAGCAATGTACGGCGTTATCCAAACGGCTGGGGCGAAGCAGCTCCCCTCACAGGCTTACTCTATTGTGCCGATTGTGGCGGCAAGATGTATGTCCACCGCACCAACAATGGCAAGCGGATTTCTCAATATACCTGTTCCAATTATACCAAAGTTCCGTGTGGGACACTATGCCTTACACAACACCGTATCAATGAGAGTGCTGTTCTGACATTGGTTTCCGACACACTCCGGGCTATCGCTGAATATTCGAGAAATGACCGGACGGAATTTATTCACACTGTTCAGGAGACGCAGGTTGCTCAACAGAGTGCCGATATATCGAAAAAGCGCAGGCATCTGGCTACTGCCCAAAAGAGAGCCGGAGAACTGGAAAAACTGATTTGCAAAATCTATGAGGATAACGCCCTCGGCAAGCTGCCGGATACACGATATAAGGCGCTTGATGCACAGTATGCCAAAGAGCAGGACGCACTTGAGATTGAAATTGCGGAGCTGGAAAAGGCTGTTACCGGCTATGAGCAGAGCCAGAAATCAGCAGAGAAATTTATAGCCCTGATTGATAAGTACGAGAATTTTGACACGCTGACAAACACCATGCTCAATGAGTTTGTAGAGAAAATCCTTGTCCACGAACGCGCCAGAAAAGGTAGTCAGGACACCACGCAGGAAATTGAAATCTACTTCAATTTTTTAGGACGCTATATCCCACCATCCTTACAGCCGGTTCCTTTAACCCCGGAGGAACAGGAAGAACTGCGGAAAAAAGAAGAACGCAAGGACAGGCTTCATCAGAATTATTTGAAGCGGAAAGCCAGCGGCGCACAGAAACAGTATGAGGACAAAATCAAGGCGAAGAAAAAAGCGGAAATGGACGCTAAGAAAGCCCTGATCCGGGCTGAGGATATGAAAAAAGGTGTTTTTTCTACTATCGGGCAGCTACCAAAAGAAGAACCGCGCAAAGGCAGCATAGCAGCCAGCGCAGCAGTCTAATCATCACGGAGCAAAGGAGCATGAATATGAGTAAGTTGACTTACATTCGTTGTGGAGATTATGATATACCCAACCTAAAACTTTCTGAACAGCCGGAAACTTCTATCGGCAAGTACGGCAGGATGCGAAAGTCCTACCTGAAGGAACACCGTCCTATTCTCTACAACCAACTGCTGATGAGCGAGAAACTGTATCCGCACCTGTTAGAGATTGATTGGACAGCGCAGGAGCGCGTGGACACCATGTTGCCTCACATGATGGAGGCTGCGGGCGTCACTGAGGAACTGAAAGCCTGTGATCCTATGCGCTGGGTAGGACTGATGAACACATTAACGGCACAGATTGAGGAAATTTTAATCAGGGAACTGATTTGCAGTTGAATGGGAGGTGTGGGAAATGCTGACCTTTGAAAAGGTTCTGGAAGTGTTTCAGGCATATCTGGATGATGATCCTCTGTATGAGGTGGTGCAGACCAGCCACGGTTATACATTGATGGCATGGGAACCTCACCGGAATGACTGGTACAGCGCCGAAATACAGAAAACTCCGGAGGATTTGCGAAACGCCTTGCTGGATACATACGCCAACTTTCTGGAAGATAAGATTACCGGAAATGACCGCGATCTGACTGTGACAGAAACCGGAGAAATCCAGCAGAGGTGCCGGGAACTTTGGGAAAAGTGCCGGGAAACTTGATATAGAAACGCCAGAAGGAGGCCGCGATTATGCGTCCTCCTTCTGCTTCGCAGTCTGTTCCATTTTGAGCGCCCCGTCTATGGCACCTTCGATAATCGGCAGGTATTCTTCAGGACAGAGCTTCAGCTTGTGGCTGACCCGCTGGCGCAGCTCGCTTTCCTCTCGCATGACCTCTGGATTGAAATATCTCTCCATCGGCAGGCCGCAGATTTTTACAAGCTGTATGATGACCGGCAGGCTGGGGATCGTGCCCTCGTTTTCAATGTTGGCAAGATACCTGGTATCAATGTTCACCTTTTCGGCTAAATCTTTTCGTGCAAGGTTCTTCGCCTTCCGTGCTTCTTTTACATCTGCACCGAAGGTTTCAAAGCCAGGGCAGTCTTTAACTTTTGCCATTCAACATCACCCACATACATTCTATATTTCATAGTCTGCACACGGAATGATGTGATATCCATTCTTCCTACATTTTATATTTCATATCTCGATATTGCTATCATTCGGCTAACCGTATATAATAATGACAAAGGATTTTTTACGGGAGGATAGCAAAATGCTTGAATATATCTCTGCACCAGAAGCGGCAAAAAAGTGGGGCATTTCCGAACGACGGGTTCAAAAGCTGTGCGAAGAAAATCGCATACCTGGCGCTTTTAAGTTCAGCCGTATGTGGCTGATACCAACGGACGCTGAAAAACCAAAAGATAT
>OKXW01000222.1_pt1 | contig 17890 bp, 10 predicted proteins | sample 1608981 | NCBI WGS metagenome assembly OKXW01 (sample SAMN02675044, study PRJEB24791) | human gut metagenome, SKBSTL002 | isolation source: stool | host: Homo sapiens | place: USA | reverse complement strand
CATACTCCAGATGCAACGATTACCTAATGCAAAGTGAAGCGTTGAGACTGTGTGGTTGGTGCCGGGAAAATAATTATGAGAAATCGTTAGCTGCGGAATGTTATGTGGAAGGTTTCAGACTTTCAGACAAACTTTCCATAGACCTGATAAAGAACTCCTCTTATCCTCTCCTGCTATTAAGCCTGTTAAACAGTTCGGCACGCTCTAAGCTGGTCAGTGACGATGAAATAAATGAAGTTCTGACCAAAGTGTTAGGAGATGACTGGGAGAATTATTTGTATGAGTATAAAAGAAATTTAGGAAAATACAATGGAATGGCTGAACAACATATTGCGAAATCTTGAAGGGCTGTTCACTGATGCAACCGAATATGCCTATGCGAACCCCAAAGTGGGGTACTTAGTAGTAATCTTTCTGCTATTGGTTTGGCTTGTCGGACTGATATTCGACTGGAAATGGACATACGCCAGACCCGGAAGCTGGGGAGGAAACTTCTTTCTTGACTTATTGGGTCCAACCGGATTCCGATTTTGGCTCGGTGTAATCATTGTGATTGCCATTGTTGCATCTGCCTATTTGTATTTTCGAGTTAAATAACGATAAAGACTGACAGTTATGGCGGACACAGGTTATTTCGACAGCGTAAGTGCCAACCTAAAGACCGGCGTAGGCGCACAGGTCAAGGGTATCTCGGAAGGCGTCAAGGCGAACTCCGACGCCGGCGTGTCACCGTCCGTCAATGCCCTCAACACGGGCGTCAAGGCGGCAGCCGCCATCGGCGGCCTTGCCGACGGCCTGAGCGAGGCCGCGATGCTCCCCGTGCTGGGTGCCATGGGCATGAAGGGCATGGCCTGCCTGCCCATCTCCAAGCAGCTCGACCCGGTCATCGGTGTGGACATCCACCTCGTGACGATACCCCCGTCCCCCGTCGTGCCCATGCCTCACCCTTATGTCGGGGTTCTCCTTCGTCCGCAGGACTTCATCGCGGCGGCGGTCTCTTCGTTCATCCCCCCGCCTCCGACAGCGGAACAGACGGGCGACGCCGACAGCGCGAAGCTCGCCGAGGTGGGCCATACCGTGCTGACGATGGTCGTCGGGATGCTGGGTGCCACCGTCAAGATAGGCGGCTTCATCCCGCGCGCGGTTGCATCCACACCCACGCGGAGCATCCCGCACATCCCCATGGGCGCAGGCTGGGCGGCCCCTTCAGCGGCGATACCCAAGAACAACGGCCACGCCTTCATGGGCAGCCTGACGGTACTCGCCGACGGGATGCCCTTCTCGGGCGGCGGCGCGCACCTGCACCTCGACTGCAACGACGTGGGCATACCGAGCGTGCACAAGGTTCCGGGAATGTTCCTGCCCACGGGTGTCATCAACCCGATACCCCCCGCCAGGCAGATACTCACCAGCCCGGTTCCCGTCCCTCTCAACCCCATGGCGGCACTCGCCCGCAAGTGCACGGGGGCGTTCGGGCGTTTCTACAAGAAAAAGACCAAGAAGCTGGCGGACAAGCTGCACAGCAAGGTCAACAAGACGATAAAGAGCGAATCCCTCAAGAACATGCTCCACAAGGCCATCTGTACGGTCACGGGGCATCCTGTGGACGTGGCCAGCGGCACGTTCTTCACCGACGAGGAGGACTTCTGGCTCGACGGCCCGGTACCTCTGTCATGGGAACGCACATGGTACAGCCGCAGCGACTACCGGGGTCCTCTGGGCAACGGGTGGCACCACGCCTACGACATGGGCGTCGTCGCGGACACGGAAGAAGGCACCCTGACGCTCCGCATGAGTGACGGCATCCCGGTGGCCTTCCCACTGCCGACAGCGGAAGACCCCTCGTTCATCCTCTCCGAGCGCAAGGAAGCCCGTCTGGAACAGGACGGCTGCTACTGCGTGTGGGACATGGCCGAGGACCTCTACTACCGCTTCACCCGCAAGGAGTACGATTCCGTGCGCCTGCTTGAGAGCGTGACCGACTGCAACGGTCTCGGCATCCGCTTCGAGTACACGAAAGAGGGATTGCTGCGCTCCATTACCGACAGTGCGGGCCGCCGTCTGAGGGTGGAACACGACACGAGGAACGGACGCATCCTTGAGATATACGGCCCGCATCCGGAAGATCCGGAGAAAGAGATTACCCTCGCCTCCTACGAGTACGACGCCGACGGCAACATGACCCTCCAGCGCAACGCGGCAGGAGATGTGATGACATACGAGTATGCCGGAAGGCTCATCGTGAAGGAGACATGGCGCAACGGCCTTGCGTGGTACTTCGAGTACGACGGTACGGGCGTGGGTTCGCGCTGCGTACACACGTGGGGCGACGGCGGCATATACGACCATAAGCTCACGTTCCGAGAGGGAGTGACCGAGGTACTCGACAGCCATGGCGGGCTGACGGTGTACCACCACCGTGGCGGCCTTGTGTGGAAGAAGGTCGATGCCAACGGCGGGGAGCACCTGTGGCGTTATGATGACAGCCGCCAGCTCCTCGCACAGACAGACCCGCTCGGTAACAGCACCCTGTACAAATATGACCGCTGGGGGAACTGCACCGACAGCTCCGACCCGTGCGGCGGCAGCGTGTCCGCCGTGTACCCCGGCAAGGGGGGCCTGCGCAACCGTCCCGTATCCGTGACCACACCGGACGGCGGCACGTGGGAGTTCGGCTATGACCGCTCCGGCAATCTGGTGAGCCGCACCAACCCCGAAGGTGCCGTCACGAGGATGACCTACCGCGACGGTGCGGTGGCATCGGTGAAAGACCCCTACGGTGTGGTGACGAAGCTCGCCTATGACCGTTTCCGCAACCTCACGGAGGCATCCGACAGCCGGGGGAACACCTCGCTGTACGGCTACGACCTGCTGGGCAGGTGCGTGAGCGTCACCAACCCCAAGGGTGCGGTGCAGAAAAGGGAATACGACCCTGTGGGCCGTGTGGTGCACGTGCTCGACTTCGACGGCAACGACATACGCCTGTCCTACGACGGGATAGACAACCTCACGGAATACCGTGACAACGTCCAGCACGTGGAGTACGGCTACTCCGGCATGTGGAAGCTGACAAGGCGTCGCGACCACCGGGGCGTGGTGAACTTCCGCTATGACCGGGAGGAACGCCTGCGCCGTGTGACAAACGAGAAGCTCCAGAGCTACGAGTTTACCCTCGACGCTGTGGGAAACGTCACCGCCGAGAAGGGTTTCGACGGGGCCGTCCGTCATTACCTGCGTGACAGGGGCGGACGTGTCGTCAGGGAGACACTGCCATCGGGAACGGAAAGGGAATACGGCTACGACGCCTGCTCGCGCGTGACGCGCGTCTCATACCCCACGGCTGGCGACCCCGACCAGACCTACGCCTACGGGCTGTCCGGCAGGCTGGTGCAGGCATCGAGGGGGGAAAGCACGGTGGAGTTCGCGTACAACTCCCTGGGACTTCCCATACGGGAGACGGCTGACGGCAACACCATACTCCGCACCTACGACCATACCGGCAGGATACTCACGCTCGACAGCACTATGGGAGCCTCGCTGCGCTACACCCGCAACGGATACGGGGAGCTTGAGGGGTTCACGGCCACCGGCGGCAGCGACGCCGACGGCGCGGGCGCGTGGGAATCCTCACACCGCCACGACACGCTGGGCTTCGAGGTGGAGCGCATCCTTCCGGGAGGCGTCGTCCGCTCGTTCGCCTACGACGACATAGGCCGTCTGGTGGATGCCCGCACACGCAAGGATTCGCGCACACGGCATATGCGCCGCTACCGCTGGGGCGTCGCCGACAGGCTGTTGTCCGTGGAGGACAGCAGGCGTGGCGAGACCCGCTACTCCTACACCCCGACGGGGCAGCTCGACAGGGCGGAATACCCCGACGGCAGGGAGCAGTGGAGAAAGAGCGACCCGGTGGGGAACCTGTATCCCGACCCGGACATGAGGCTGCGCCGCTACCTCGGTGGCGGACGGCTGGAGCAGGACGGTGAATGGCACTGCGAGTACGACGGTGACGGCAACCTGACGGAACGCTACCTCGGCACGGGAAAGTGGCTTGACGGCAAGAAGGACCGCTGGAGATACCGGTGGAACGCCGACGGCTCCCTGGCAAAGGTGGTGCGGCCCGACAAGAGGGAGGTGGAGTTCACATACGACGCGCTCGGGCGCAGGCTCTCCAAGAGCTTCGGCACGACAGTGACGCGGTGGATATGGAACGGCAACGTGCCGCTGCACCAGTGGAAGCAGCGCAGGGAATACTCCGTCATGGAGGACAGGTGGAACACGGACACGGAACGCCGCGACATGACGGTATGGCTCTTCGACGAGGAGTCCTTCGTGCCAATGGCAATGATAAAGGAAGGCAGGTCCTACTCGATACTGACCGACCAGCTCGGAACGCCGACGGAGGCATACGATGCCGAGGGCAACGAGGTGTGGAGCCGGGTGCTCGACATGGACGGGAACGTCATCGAGGAGACAGGCAACAAGGGAATGGTGCCGTTCCTGTTCCAGGGACAGTATTATGACTGTGAGACAGGACTGGCATACAACAGGTTCAGGTACTACTCGCCGAAGATGGGCATGTATGTCTCGCAAGATCCGATTGGACTGGCTGGCGGAATACTCAACCTGTATGGCTACGTCAGCGACACGAACTTGATTATAGATTTATATGGACTTGATTGGAACTATGTTCTTATTAATTCTAAAGGTGAGGTGTATTATTCTGGAAGAGCATCAGATAATGCTAACATAAATGATGTGGCAAGAAGGCATGCAGGAACAAAGGGAACTGATGGACCAAGGTTCGGTGAAGGTGATACTATTGTACAAATAACAAAAAAAGGTACAGATAGATTGATAGTGAGAGGAATAGAACAAGTTGGTATAGATAATTCTTCAGTATCGTTGTTAGGATATCGAAGTGACAATGTCCGAGGAAATAAAATAAACGGAATTAGGGATAAAAATAGTGAGAAGGGCAAATTGTACATGCGTAGTGCAGAGAAAAAACTTAAAAAAATGTCTCTTTCTGATCGCATCGCAAATGGAGAAAGGAAAACATTTGAGGAATATAGAGCTACTAAAAAGAATAGTTACGGTTAAAAATTACATTTTATGAATCAACAATATACTTGCCTTCATGACAAAATGATTGAAGAACTGTTTATCCAGTATGATAAATGTATTAACAAAAAAAATAAAATAGTTTCATTTTTTTTGTCAAGCCTTTCTACTGGTAATATGTTATGGCGAAGTTTTTTACCAGCATTCGCAATAACGCGTACATTCCCAAGACATCACTTTGTCAGTTCTAATGAAGTTAATAGATTTCGTGATGATCCTTGTAAAATCTGCAATATAGATTCATGGGCTGGATTTGAAAATGAAGATTATAATTTTTATTTAGAGATAGCTTCCAATGCTGGAGGAATTCCAGCTTTTAGTCTTGAATTTTGCATTGTACTACTGACTGAGTTTAATAAATTGGCAAATAATGCAATAGAGCCAAGCTGTACTGATGCTCATATTTTTAATGAAATTATGATGAGCCTTGTAGATGCCTCATCTCAAGAAACATTAAAAAAGGATATCGTCAAAAGAATTAATAAGATTCAATTATTTGATACAAATAAAACTCAGACCCAATGTCTTCTACAAACATTGGGCTTTTGCGGAATATTGGAGACGGCACAACACAAAAGTCCATTCCATGAGTATGTAAACTTAGGGCTTGCTCCTAAAAAGTCACACAATTCAGACTGGGAATATCCTGTTGATTTTTGGACACCTTCGGATGGTATAAACCGAGAAGCATTTAAGTTTTGGTTCGGTAATTATATCCAGTTTGATAAATTCTGGGAATAAAATATATTATGGCGGACGTAGGATATTTCGACAGCGTAAGTGCAAACCTAAAGACCGGCGTAGGCGCGCAGGTCAAGGGTATCTCGGAAGGCGTCAAGGCGAACTCCGACGCCGGCGTGTCACCGTCCGTCAATGCCCTCAACACGGGCGTCAAGGCGGCAGCCGCCATCGGCGGCCTTGCCGACGGCCTGAGCGAGGCCGCGATGCTCCCCGTGCTGGGTGCCATGGGCATGAAGGGCATGGCCTGCCTGCCCATCTCCAAGCAGCTCGACCCGGTCATCGGTGTGGACATCCACCTCGTGACGATACCCCCGTCCCCCGTCGTGCCCATGCCTCACCCTTATGTCGGGGTTCTCCTTCGTCCGCAGGACTTCATCGCGGCGGCGGTCTCTTCGTTCATCCCCCCGCCTCCGACAGCGGAACAGACGGGCGACGCCGACAGCGCGAAGCTCGCCGAGGTGGGCCATACCGTGCTGACGATGGTCGTCGGGATGCTGGGTGCCACCGTCAAGATAGGCGGCTTCATCCCGCGCGCGGTTGCATCCACACCCACGCGGAGCATCCCGCACATCCCCATGGGCGCAGGCTGGGCGGCCCCTTCAGCGGCGATACCCAAGAACAACGGCCACGCCTTCATGGGCAGCCTGACGGTACTCGCCGACGGGATGCCCTTCTCGGGCGGCGGCGCGCACCTGCACCTCGACTGCAACGACGTGGGCATACCGAGCGTGCACAAGGTTCCGGGAATGTTCCTGCCCACGGGTGTCATCAACCCGATACCCCCCGCCAGGCAGATACTCACCAGCCCGGTTCCCGTCCCTCTCAACCCCATGGCGGCACTCGCCCGCAAGTGCACGGGGGCGTTCGGGCGTTTCTACAAGAAAAAGACCAAGAAGCTGGCGGACAAGCTGCACAGCAAGGTCAACAAGACGATAAAGAGCGAATCCCTCAAGAACATGCTCCACAAGGCCATCTGTACGGTCACGGGGCATCCTGTGGACGTGGCCAGCGGCACGTTCTTCACCGACGAGGAGGACTTCTGGCTCGACGGCCCGGTACCTCTGTCATGGGAACGCACATGGTACAGCCGCAGCGACTACCGGGGTCCTCTGGGCAACGGGTGGCACCACGCCTACGACATGGGCGTCGTCGCGGACACGGAAGAAGGCACCCTGACGCTCCGCATGAGTGACGGCATCCCGGTGGCCTTCCCACTGCCGACAGCGGAAGACCCCTCGTTCATCCTCTCCGAGCGCAAGGAAGCCCGTCTGGAACAGGACGGCTGCTACTGCGTGTGGGACATGGCCGAGGACCTCTACTACCGCTTCACCCGCAAGGAGTACGATTCCGTGCGCCTGCTTGAGAGCGTGACCGACTGCAACGGTCTCGGCATCCGCTTCGAGTACACGAAAGAGGGATTGCTGCGCTCCATTACCGACAGTGCGGGCCGCCGTCTGAGGGTGGAACACGACACGAGGAACGGACGCATCCTTGAGATATACGGCCCGCATCCGGAAGATCCGGAGAAAGAGATTACCCTCGCCTCCTACGAGTACGACGCCGACGGCAACATGACCCTCCAGCGCAACGCGGCAGGAGATGTGATGACATACGAGTATGCCGGAAGGCTCATCGTGAAGGAGACATGGCGCAACGGCCTTGCGTGGTACTTCGAGTACGACGGTACGGGCGTGGGTTCGCGCTGCGTACACACGTGGGGCGACGGCGGCATATACGACCATAAGCTCACGTTCCGAGAGGGAGTGACCGAGGTACTCGACAGCCATGGCGGGCTGACGGTGTACCACCACCGTGGCGGCCTTGTGTGGAAGAAGGTCGATGCCAACGGCGGGGAGCACCTGTGGCGTTATGATGACAGCCGCCAGCTCCTCGCACAGACAGACCCGCTCGGTAACAGCACCCTGTACAAATATGACCGCTGGGGGAACTGCACCGACAGCTCCGACCCGTGCGGCGGCAGCGTGTCCGCCGTGTACCCCGGCAAGGGGGGCCTGCGCAACCGTCCCGTATCCGTGACCACACCGGACGGCGGCACGTGGGAGTTCGGCTATGACCGCTCCGGCAATCTGGTGAGCCGCACCAACCCCGAAGGTGCCGTCACGAGGATGACCTACCGCGACGGTGCGGTGGCATCGGTGAAAGACCCCTACGGTGTGGTGACGAAGCTCGCCTATGACCGTTTCCGCAACCTCACGGAGGCATCCGACAGCCGGGGGAACACCTCGCTGTACGGCTACGACCTGCTGGGCAGGTGCGTGAGCGTCACCAACCCCAAGGGTGCGGTGCAGAAAAGGGAATACGACCCTGTGGGCCGTGTGGTGCACGTGCTCGACTTCGACGGCAACGACATACGCCTGTCCTACGACGGGATAGACAACCTCACGGAATACCGTGACAACGTCCAGCACGTGGAGTACGGCTACTCCGGCATGTGGAAGCTGACAAGGCGTCGCGACCACCGGGGCGTGGTGAACTTCCGCTATGACCGGGAGGAACGCCTGCGCCGTGTGACAAACGAGAAGCTCCAGAGCTACGAGTTTACCCTCGACGCTGTGGGAAACGTCACCGCCGAGAAGGGTTTCGACGGGGCCGTCCGTCATTACCTGCGTGACAGGGGCGGACGTGTCGTCAGGGAGACACTGCCATCGGGAACGGAAAGGGAATACGGCTACGACGCCTGCTCGCGCGTGACGCGCGTCTCATACCCCACGGCTGGCGACCCCGACCAGACCTACGCCTACGGGCTGTCCGGCAGGCTGGTGCAGGCATCGAGGGGGGAAAGCACGGTGGAGTTCGCGTACAACTCCCTGGGACTTCCCATACGGGAGACGGCTGACGGCAACACCATACTCCGCACCTACGACCATACCGGCAGGATACTCACGCTCGACAGCACTATGGGAGCCTCGCTGCGCTACACCCGCAACGGATACGGGGAGCTTGAGGGGTTCACGGCCACCGGCGGCAGCGACGCCGACGGCGCGGGCGCGTGGGAATCCTCACACCGCCACGACACGCTGGGCTTCGAGGTGGAGCGCATCCTTCCGGGAGGCGTCGTCCGCTCGTTCGCCTACGACGACATAGGCCGTCTGGTGGATGCCCGCACACGCAAGGATTCGCGCACACGGCATATGCGCCGCTACCGCTGGGGCGTCGCCGACAGGCTGTTGTCCGTGGAGGACAGCAGGCGTGGCGAGACCCGCTACTCCTACACCCCGACGGGGCAGCTCGACAGGGCGGAATACCCCGACGGCAGGGAGCAGTGGAGAAAGAGCGACCCGGTGGGGAACCTGTATCCCGACCCGGACATGAGGCTGCGCCGCTACCTCGGTGGCGGACGGCTGGAGCAGGACGGTGAATGGCACTGCGAGTACGACGGTGACGGCAACCTGACGGAACGCTACCTCGGCACGGGAAAGTGGCTTGACGGCAAGAAGGACCGCTGGAGATACCGGTGGAACGCCGACGGCTCCCTGGCAAAGGTGGTGCGGCCCGACAAGAGGGAGGTGGAGTTCACATACGACGCGCTCGGGCGCAGGCTCTCCAAGAGCTTCGGCACGACAGTGACGCGGTGGATATGGAACGGCAACGTGCCGCTGCACCAGTGGAAGCAGCGCAGGGAATACTCCGTCATGGAGGACAGGTGGAACACGGACACGGAACGCCGCGACATGACGGTATGGCTCTTCGACGAGGAGTCCTTCGTGCCAATGGCAATGATAAAGGAAGGCAGGTCCTACTCGATACTGACCGACCAGCTCGGAACGCCGACGGAGGCATACGATGCCGAGGGCAACGAGGTGTGGAGCCGGGTGCTCGACATGGACGGGAACGTCATCGAGGAGACAGGCAACAAGGGAATGGTGCCGTTCCTGTTCCAGGGACAGTATTATGACTGTGAGACAGGACTGGCATACAACAGGTTCAGGTACTACTCGCCGAAGATGGGTATGTATGTGTCACAAGATCCAATCAGATTGACTGGCAGAATCCTAAATTTGTATGGGTATGTTTGTAATACAACCTATCTTTGTGATCCATTTGGCTTAGTTTACCAGAGTCATAATCATGGAGATGTAAATGATAGTGTAACAATTTTACGTCGCCAAAATATAAGAAATTATCAAATAGAAGTGCATGTTGACAGTCATGGTCCACATATACATCTTGATAGAGGAACTCGGCAAGAACGATATATAAATATATCAGGAATGTCTAACGAGCAAGCACTTAGAGAACTACCCAATAAATTAAGACGTGAATCTTCTGTAAGTGCTGCTATTAATAATGCATTAAATTATTAGCTATGACTATAACTGAAAAAATATCAATCAATTATAATAAATGGGGCTGTCCTATTTTAGAAAAAAACAGCAAGTGCTATCTTTCATTTACCAGTGATAACGCAAATAATATTACAATCAAAGGAAATGAAGAAGGTTTAAGACTCTTAGCAAAGGCCATTATTGGCTTAATTAACTCTCAATCTAATAATGGCTTTCACATTCATTTAGATGAAATTTATGATATCAATAAGGAAAACAAGAATTTCATTATTGATTTAGTAAGTGAAAATACGGATTTTTTTTGAATTTATTCAAGAGAGGAAAACCTTGTTGTTCGTTTTTTAATTCAATACTTATAATATACTCCAAGGTTAGTATATTTCAACTTATTGATAGTGCAGAAATGACATTATTAGTCTAATAGTTGGAATTGTCACGTATTAATGTGTGATAGCTTGGTATTAGTAGGATTATCTATGATAGTTTAAATTCACTCAATTTAAAGGATATGGAAACTAAATTTACATGGATACCATTCTATAAAGAATTATCCGACTGGCTATTTGGAAAACAGAATAGACAGTCAGAACTTATATCTACACTAAAAGAAATCGGTATTACCGGTTTTCGAGATGGTACAGAAAAAGGCAAAGAGATTGTTTTGGAAGAGATAGACCCGTTTACATTCTTTTCGTATCTCAACAAGTTTCATTCCGATGAAAGAAGAGTAGAAATCCTACAGGATTTAAAGCATAAGCTACATTTTAGATGTCCAGAACCAACAGATGTATCCGGTATCCCGACAATACATCCGATGAAAGTGCATCTGTTTCCACATAAATCGACAAGGAACAAGTATGATATAAATGTATTATGGGAATTGTTCGGACAGGTAAAAGAAGGGAAAGTAGATGAACGACTTTTTCAAACGGCATTGAACATTAAAAGTGTCGGAAAGAAAAAGCTCAGTATTGTTCTGTTCTACGTTAATCCGGAAAAATATGTTCCTTTGGATTCCAACACTTCATCGTATCTAAGAAGTAAGAAACTGGGCTACACTTATGATAGCTTTGCATCATATAATGAGTTGTCAGAAAAAATAGTCAAGACCTTTGGAAAACATCCGTGGGAGATTTCATACGAGGCATATAATTATACTCCGGAGAGTGATTCATCAAGTATCGGTAGTATCAGAACTCTATTCGAAAAACTTGAAGACGAATTAGAGGACGATATGGATTACCATATCTTTTATCGAGGACAATCAGATAAGAGTTTCGGATTAATTCCCTCCATCTATCGAGAGAAACTTTTAATCCAGAATGAAAATAGAATATTTAGAGATATTATCGCTCAAAGTCCGGCTGATTTCAAAGGATGCACATCTACTTTTGAAAAGTTGGTCAAGATGCAGCATTATTCTTTGCCGACACGCCTCTTGGATATTACTACAAATCCTTTGGTAGCTCTGTATTTTGCGTGCGAGAATGATGCCGTTGACGGAAAATTGTTCCGATTCGAAGTTCAAACGTCAGATATTAAATATTTTGATAGCGATGCTGTCAGTGTCGTTTCTAATATCGCCAAACGCCCAATAGATTTCAGTATTGAATCCCTTCGGGATTTGGAGTGTGAAGATTTTAATAATGAACCAGACATAGCCTATCTTCTGCATGAAATTAAGTACGAGAAACCCCATTTTCAGAATGTGATTGACTCAAAGGATATTGAGAGAGTCTTTTGTGTAAAACCGATGTTTGACAATCCTCGCATAATCCGGCAGTCCGGGGCATTCTTCCTTTATGGTATCAATGGCAATAAAAGCCAACCTGCATCACTCAACTTCAGCTACAAAGTGTACATCATCAATAAAGCGCAGAAGCAGAAGATCAGGAAGCAGCTTGAAGCCCTCGGCATAGACAAATCAACGTTGTTCCCGGAAGTCGAACACGTGGCCGAGCATATAAAGGACAAATATCATCTACCTAAATAACCTTTCCCTCATTTAAAAAACAAGCCGAGCTATTACGCAGATAGCTCGGCTCTCAACTTGAAAAGATTGCATCAAGTCTTAATCTTGTGGTACATCTTGAACTTGCAGGCATTTCTCTACTTTGTATAAATAATACCTACATTTCATTGTTACAAATGTTACTATTATACGAGAAATTACGATATGCCCTATGAATAGAATGAGGGGAAAGAGCAATACAATCAGACTTATAACAACAAACGGGAACTCAAATTCAGAGAAAAATTTATAAGTCCAATCAAAGCTAACAATTGCAACTACAAATAGCGTAATAAAAAATATAAATCTAATGTTTGACCATAGATTTCTACTATATTTCCTACAATCTTCTTGATAAAGGTTATAGCCCGATATAAATAGCTCTATAGCTAAAACTATCTGAGAAGTTACTAAAATATAAGTTTTTACAAGTGCTTCATGTTGAGACCCAAACATCCCGATACAAAACAAGCATAAAAAACCGTATAATCCAGCATATAATCCGATGAAACCGCAACCTTCCAAATCAAGTTGGTTTTCATCAGTCAGATATTTTAAACGGTGATATGCCTTTTCTAAATAGGCACTATTTAATATACATTCATTATCCTCACTTTTTAGACTCTCTGTTCTAATATCATTAGCACGAGACAATACCTCCCGTACCGATAACTTCAAATCTTTCTGATATTTACGATAAATTTCAGTCAGCACATGCTTGTTATCAAGATAGTATAATCCAAAGTCAAAAGCAATTATAAATTGTATGAATGCAAGTAGATTAATACATTCTATTCCAGACATTTTTCTATTCAAGTTTTTTAGCTCTCCATTCTTCTCCGTTATGTTTTAATACATATTCAGCAACGTACTGTATTAAATCAACCGGATGGAAAGAATAACGCAAATTCCCTTTACGATAAGTAACCGATAACATAAGTTCTTTCTTGTCTTTATAAAACCCAATAGCCTCATTATACTTGATTTCTAAGTTCTTTTGGTTTTCTTCCAAAAAGATACTATTGGTTATCTTTTTCAAAGAGTCTATCAACTGCTCAATAGAGATTCCTACAGGAACTCTAAATAAGGTATGACGCAACTTATAATCAAACTTCAACTCTTTGTTTTTAGATTCATAGTATTTCTTATCAACAGCAATAACCACAAATTTTCCTTTCCCGATTAATTTTGCTACATCGGTATCTACTTTTCTGCATAGTAATTTATCCCCATTAGAGATGTCTTCGGGTGACATAGAGGAGCCTTCAACAGTAAATATTAAGGGATTCTCAGATTGTTTATACTCAGAAATGTCTAACATTGAATTTTCACACGGAATCCTATCTGGTAACATTTCAAGACCTTTCAACGGAGTTACACTCAACGTAGGATCTCCAGCCGCCACACTCATAGTACCATCGGCATTCATACCGTTGGTATGCACTTCTCTCCCAAAGGCAAAGTGATAAAGATTAGACACTAACTGTTTCAATTTCAATATATTAATTAATAGTATGCGTCTAAGCGCATATTTGTGATTCGCAAAATTAGCGTTTTTTCTCATAACTCGCAAGTTTATAGGGGTTAAACATCAATAATGCCATCGCATAAGGCTCTTGCCTGAACTGTAACAAGAGGATTACACAACAGCCTCACTCACTAATAAAACATTCCACCATAAGAACAAAAAGAATGCAATGAATGATTACGATTTAACCTCTTTTGTTCAAAAGCCGGTTTGCTTTGCCTGTGGTGAATTGAATAGCAGGACGAGAAAAGAGACCATGTAGGATAATATTTCAGAAGAGAGGATAGCCTGTAAACAGATTTTCTTCTATTTAGTCGGTTAATAAATTTAATTGATTGTTTGTTATGTTCAAGGGAAAACACTATTTTTGCGAAATATGATATCCTCCTTCTTGTCTTGAAAGCGGTCTGACTGCTTTAACCAAGGCGAAATGTCTTGGTTTTATAATAAATAATAAGATCAGCATGGCAGAATTAAAGGCAACCGTGTGCTTGCAAGGAAAGGACATAGAAGTGATTTCATCACATATTGAATTTAACCGCAAGACAGATAATAAAGGAAGGCCGGTGACAAATGTTATTGGCGGACGTATTACTATAACCGTTGAATCTACCAGAGAAACTACTATTCTTGAAGCAATGGTAAACAGCCCTTTCAAAGCGATAAGCGGCAAGGTGATTTATTATAACACTAAGGATAATTCAATCTTTCGTGTCGTGGAGTTCAAATATGCGTATATCGTGTATTATAAAGAGATTTACAATGTTGACAGGAAACGCCAAATGTATTCCACCATCACATTTTCTGCGGATATTATTATGATAGGAGACGCATATTTAAGCAATCAATGGTAAGAAGAAACATGAAATTTAGTTGTTTGGATATTATCGTATCAAAGAAATATCACTAACTTTGTTCATTGTGGATGTGGTGATAATGGATTTGCAGCGTCTTTTACTAATTTCATATTTAATGTTCTTATTGCTACATTCCTGTTTCCCAATGGAGTTAAAATAGAATCATGTTAATAACAAAGGTATGAACACTTTAATTCTTGATTTTTTAAACAGCTATGCTGACAATCCTAATCCTCAGTATGCCGTGATGCTGAAAGGAAAATGGGGATGTGGCAAAACTCATCTTATAAAACAATGGAAGAAGAGGTTTGACGAGACCGCAGATACCGACGAGGAAATTACGCTAAAGCCCATCTATATTTCGACCTATGGAATGGATAGCGTGAATGACATCAAGACAACTATAGATAGGGAATTAAATCCCTTCTTCTATTCGAAAACCGGGCGTTTCATAAAGGGTATTTTGAAATTAGCCGGTAAGGTAGTCTTCAAGACGAGTATGGATTTGAATGACAACTCTAAAGAGGATGGTTCATTTTCCGCAACACTGGATTCATTGTCGTTACTACAAGTGGAAGACGACAGTATAAAAGGTGTAAAGTTTCTGATATTCGATGACATCGAAAGGTGTCTGATAGAAATGAAGGAATTGTTAGGCTTCATCAACTATTTTGTAGAGCACTGTAATTGTCATGTTGTCGTAATTGGGGATGAAAACCACCTTGAAGAACTTCCCAAGGCTGTCTTGGGTGAGTTTAAGGAAAAGACCATAGGCAAGGAATTTGAAATACAACCCGATATAGAAGAAGCCATCGAATACTTTCTTGACGAAGTACCGGTATCCGATTATTTGAAAGAAATGCGTGATTTCATTATTGCCTGTTTTATGTGTACAAAATCCGATAATTTACGGATTTTGAGACAATGCTTGTATGATTTTAAAAGCCACTTAAACAAACTTCCTTCCGAACTGATTGAAAAGGATAATATCTTTCTTAAAAATATTCTTGGGTCATTTATTGCTGTGTATGCAGAGTATAATAATAGTGAGAACAAAGAGTTAATTTGTAATTGGAGTAGAGATTGTCAGATTTCACTACTCCAAGATGATAATGAGGATAAGCAAAGGATACAGCATCTAAGGGAAAAATATCACTCTTTGAACAAGGGGTTAATTTATAATGTCTTAAATCCGGAGTATGTTACGGCTATTATACAATATATTATCACAGGTGCTCCACTTGTAGAATTTATTGTTACGGAAATAAAGGATAAGCAAGAAGAGTTGAAGCCTTGGGAAATGCTATCCGGCTTTTTCGACATGGAACAGCAAAAACTTGAAAGTATTTGCCAGGCTACTATAAAAGCCATATTGGATAAAGAGATAAAAGACGCTTATCAACTTGGTTATAGTATCGCGTATCTATCGTATTTTGATGCTATTGGCATTTTTTCTGATATAAAGCCTCATATCTCTTCAATAAAAGAGAGAATAGCAGAAATGATTAATAGTCAAACCAGTTTAGAGGAACTTTATCAGCTAAGGGGTCTTTTTATTAGTGGATGTAATTATGTAACCACAGATGTCAAGACTCCAATAACAGATGATATTGTGGGCTATTTCTTGCAGCAGATGAAATCAAAGATAAATGAGTTGCCGGATCAAATGCAAAAAGCACTGCGTAATTTGACTGAAGGAACAGTAGAGGAACTTATAATTATAGACAGATTGCCTTATCCAGATAAAAGTTGTACATACGAACTTCGTGCGATATTTGCATCTGAAGATGCCAATGCTCTTTTTGATGCTATCTGCAAACTAAGCAATAAAGGCAGAAATGCTTTTACGCAATTTCTTGCTTATCATTATAATTTTGGCTATGACCAACAAGATGTGGGAGACAGATATAAGGCAGATATTCCTTGTTTACTCAAACTGAAAGATTTGGTCGATAATGAAATCAGTATATCAAAAGGAGTGGATAAACTTGCCTTCATAAGGTTAAAAGATGTCTTGATTGAAGCTATTAGGAGGTGTGAAGGCTAAAGTGATACATTGATGCCAATGTAGAAGCTAAAAATGGCGTATTGTAAAAAACGGATACGCTATGAAAGGCCATTATTCCTATTGGGCTAAAATAGAGGATATAAGGACTATAAATGGAAACGGGTGGCGGCGGGGAATCGGGAGGCTATAAAGGGAGGAAGGATGCCATAAAAGAGTAGAGCCGTCGGCAGACCGGAGCGCAAAAATCCCTCTGCCCGGTCATCACGACCATGCAGAGGGAACGGTTGAAATTATGATTATGTCAAGCAGCTTCGGCAATAGCTTCGTGTTTGGCTGCCTGCGGTTGTCCGGTCTCTTTCAGGCTTTCATCAATCCTGTGTTGAAGTTCCTTACACTCCTGTTTGAGCCTTGACAGTTCATCGGCTTTACTCCACTGGCGACAAATGATGTCCTGCAATGTAGGAATTTCGCTTTCTATCCGCTCTACCGCCTTTTGTTGCTTCTCGATAAGAGAGGGCAATTTGCTTAATGCTCCATGCGGATATTGTGCCGACTCAACGAAACCAAGCGGCAGTGCACCACTCAGGCCGCATCGGTATTTCAATCCACTTATACCCTCTACAAAGAATGTATTGCGGTCAAACGTACCGTCTATGCTGTACTCGCTACGCACCAACAAGTTCAGCCCTGCATACGTGCCAACTGTGCCATACGCTTCGTTGCGGTAGGTCTTGGCGATACGGTGCAACTCCCGGCCTACTTCCTCGGTAGTGGCTTGCGGCAAGCTCAAAAGCAGGGTTGCCTTTGTCCCATTATACGAGTTGATGTATTCCAAATCCCTCATGAGATTGGCCTCTGTACGCTTTGCCTTTTCGATTTCTCCCTGACCGGCAGCTATTTTACGCTCGGCACGGATGCGTTCTTTCTTGAAAATAGCCTGTTCCTTTTCAAGCTGCATAATCTTGTTGTCGAGCTTCGTCTTGTTCAGCAAGTCGTTATTGCCTGACAGAATAGCCACGAACTCGGCAAAGTTCATACCGCTGTCCTCATCCATGCCTCCCTCGTCAATACGGCGCACGGCGATTGTGCCGTTGTTAATTTGGTTGATAAACATCTGCTTGTTTTTCAACAGATTAAATTTATAGGCGTCGAGGGTCTTTTCCGTACCATAAATTACGACATCTACCACATTGCTACCCCACAGCTTTACGGTGTTGCCTTTGCGTATTGCCCTGCCGTTTCGTTGCTCCATGTCAGCAGGTCGATCGGGTAGGTCAAGGGCATTACTGCCCTCTTCCCCCCTCAGAACCGTAC
>OKXW01000170.1_pt1 | contig 21770 bp, 17 predicted proteins | sample 1608981 | NCBI WGS metagenome assembly OKXW01 (sample SAMN02675044, study PRJEB24791) | human gut metagenome, SKBSTL002 | isolation source: stool | host: Homo sapiens | place: USA | reverse complement strand
AGCATGTATCCCGTCCTATGGAGGAAATATTGGACGAGGTACGTTTGCTCGTTTCAGAGGGCGTAAAAGAGTTTCAGGTTATCGCTCAGGAATTAACCTACTATGGCGTTGATCTGTATAAAAAGCAAATGCTTCCGGAACTCATAGAGCGTATGGCTGAAATTCCAGGTGTGAAATGGATACGTTTGCATTATGCTTATCCTGCACATTTTCCAAAAGAACTGTTCCGTGTGATGCGCGAACATGATAATGTGTGCAAATACATGGATATTGCTTTACAGCATATCAGTGATAATATGTTGTCGAAGATGCGTCGTCACGTAACAAAAGAGGAAACATATCAGTTGATAGAGGAGTTTCGTAAAGAGGTTCCGGGAATTCATCTGCGCACAACGTTGATGGTAGGTCATCCGGGAGAAACAGATCAGGATTTTGAGGAGCTTAAAGAGTTTGTCCGTAAGGCACGTTTTGATCGTATGGGAGCATTTGCCTATTCGGAAGAAGAAGGAACTTACTCTGCAAAGCATTATAAAGATGATATTCCACAAGACGTGAAACAGAAGCGTCTGGATGAACTGATGGAAATACAGCAGGAAATATCAAATGAATTGAGCCATAATAAAATTGGAAAGGAATTTAAAGTAATCATTGACCGCAAGGAAGGTGATTATTACATTGGCCGTACAGAGTTTGATTCGCCTGAAGTGGATCCGGAAGTCTTGATCAAAGATGAAGGCAGAATGCTTCGTACAGGATCATTCCATCAGGTGAAGGTTTATGATGCAGACGATTTTGATTTATATGCAACGTTAGTATAGTTTTTAAATAATTAAGCGGAAGACATGAACAATAAAGAGTTGATAGGCGAATTGTCACGCCGCTTGGGATATACCAACAAGGATGCGGCACGGTTGCTGACATCAGTTACCGGAATAATGGGTGAAGAGTTACAAGAAGGGAAAGTAATCGCTATTCAGGACTTTGGAACATTTGAAGTCAAGAAGAAAATGGAGCGAATTACTGTAAATCCTGTTACTAAACAGCGCTTCCTTGTTCCTCCTAAATTGATTTTGAATTTCAGACCTAGTAATCTCTGGAAAGAACGATTAAAGAAAATCTCCGATAATGAGTGATAAATTCACACAGCAGGACTTGGCTGATTTGCTAGCGCAACGCCATGAAATGAATCCGGCAGATGCAGAAGCATTTGTAAGGACTCTTTTTGCTCTTGTCGAAGAATCTGTAATATCTGATAAATATGTAAAGATTAAGGGACTGGGGACTTTTAAACTGATAGGGGTTGATGCCCGTGAAAGTATCGACATAAATGCGGGGGAGAGGATTGAAGTACGAGAACACTCACGTATTTCGTTTACTCCAGATTCAACGATGAGGGAAACCGTAAACAAGCCTTTTAGTCATTTTGAAACAGTTTTGCTTAATGAAAATACTCATTTTGATGATTTAGAGGAAACTTCTGAGTTGGAAGATGATACTGAAGGGCAAGAGGAAGAAACTGTTGAAACAGCTTTTGTAGAAGCTGAAGAAGCATCTCATTCTTGTTTAGAGGGTAGTACACAAACATCTCCCGAAGTAGCAGTGGAAGCTGTTGCTATAGAAGAAAAATCTGATAAGCAGGAAGATGTTTCGGAAAATGTTATGCAAATGCCTCAAGATGAACTTCCGGAGATTAAGGAGGAACCTGTTCGAAAGAATATATTTCGTTTACCATGGTGCATGTTGGCTACAGTTTTGTTGGCTGGAGTTATTTTAGGAGGTATTGTCGTATGGAGTATGTTTTCAGGAAGAAGGTATATTCCTGAATCTGTAGTTGGGATTCTTATGGAGAAGCAGGCCTCTGGCTTGAAGCAAGATACTATTGTTCGTAAACCAATCCAGAAGGATTCGGTAATTCAAACTCAGCAGATTCCGCATGCAAAGGAAGACACTGTGCGTGAATCTGTAGCAATGAGTCCGACACCAGAAAAAACAATCACTCCAGTTGTGAAACGGGAAACCTTGGCAGATACGGTTGAGTATGCTATTACAGGTACAAAAACCACTTATACCATCAGACCGGGAGAAAGTCTGGTGCGCGTCGCATTCAAATTTTATGGAAATAAAAAATTATGGCCTTATTTGGTACAACATAATAAAGATATAATTAAAAATGCAGATGTGGTTCCTGTTGGAACTACGATTAAAATACCGGAATTGTCACCTAAGGCTGATAAGAAATAACGGCATACGTTTCGATATTATTTAAATATCTTTAATCCAATAAGACTTAAACGATAGAAGCAACTAGTTTTTTTAATAAAAATTAGTTGCTTCTGTTAATATAATGCCGTACTTTTGGCTTCGATAAAAAAAGGTCAGTTGACCGGTAGTTAAAATGTATATTTGAAAACATAAAAATAAAGAAATTATGGCTGAAGCTATTGACATTCGTGAATTAAACGAGCGCATTGAACGCCAGAGTGCATTCGTGACCAACCTGATGGCTGGTATGGATCAGGTGATTGTTGGTCAAAAACATTTGGTTGAATCATTATTAATCGGTTTATTGGCCGACGGACATATTTTGCTGGAAGGTGTTCCTGGATTGGCAAAAACATTGGCAATCAAAACGCTGGCATCGTTAATCGACTCTAAATATAGTCGTATTCAGTTTACCCCAGACTTGCTTCCTGCCGATGTGTTGGGTACAATGATATATAGCCAGCGAGATGAGCAGTTCGTGACAAACAAAGGTCCTATTTTTGCAAATTTTGTTCTTGCTGATGAAATTAACCGTGCTCCTGCGAAAGTACAGAGTGCTTTGCTGGAAGCTATGCAGGAACGTCAGGTTACATTAAGTAAAGAAACTTTCCGCTTGCCTGAACCATTTTTGGTAATGGCAACTCAAAACCCGATCGAACAAGAAGGTACTTATCCATTGCCTGAAGCACAGGTGGACCGTTTCATGTTGAAGGTAATCATTGACTATCCGAAGCTGGAAGAAGAAAAGAAGATTATTCGCCAGAATATATCAGGTGATAAAATTAAGATTTCGCCAATTTTGAAGGCAGAAGATATCATGGAAGCTCGTAAGGTTGTTCATCAGGTTTATCTGGATGAAAAGATTGAGCAGTATATTGCAGACATTGTATTTGCTACTCGTTATCCGGAGAAATATGATTTGAAGGATCTGAAAGGCCTGATAGGTTTCGGAGGATCTCCTCGTGCATCTATTAATCTGGCACTGGCCGCAAGAAGCTATGCTTTCATCAAACGTCGTGGATATGTGATTCCGGAAGATGTTCGTGCTGTTGCTCATGACGTGCTTCGTCATCGTATTGGCTTGACTTATGAAGCCGAAGCTACAAATGTTACTTCTGATGAGATTGTAAGCAAGATCTTGAATAAAGTAGAAGTGCCCTAATCATTAATCCGAACGATAAAGAATACTTTGCCTGAGCAATTTGGTCTCAGATTGCTCAGGTTGGAGAAAAAAGCATATCATTAAGTAAATGATATGTAATATTTGGTGTATTTTGCTTTGGAAATACAAAGCGTAATCCGAAAATAGAATGGAAACAAGTGAACTATTAAAACGCGTTCGTCAGATAGAAATCAAGACACGAGGGCTTTCCAGCAATATTTTTGCCGGCCAGTATCACTCGGCTTTTAAGGGCAGGGGAATGGCCTTTTCCGAGGTACGTGAATATCAGTATGGCGATGATGTGCGCGATATAGACTGGAATGTAACCGCTCGCTTTGACAAGCCATTCGTAAAGGTTTTCGAGGAAGAACGTGAACTGACTGTCATGTTGCTGGTCGATGTTTCGAACAGTTTGGATTTTGGTACAGTGAAGCAGCTGAAGAAAAATATGGTTGCGGAAATTGCGGCTACCCTGGCTTTCTCGGCTATCCAGAATAATGATAAGATTGGTGTGATTTTCTTTTCAGACCGTATCGAGAAATTTATTCCTCCGAAAAAAGGACGTAAACACATTTTGTATATCATTCGTGAATTGCTGGACTTTAAGCCGGAGAGTACACGTACAAATATTCAGTGTGCCATTGAGTATCTGACAAACGTTTTGAAGAAACGTTGTACGGCATTCATGTTGAGCGACTTTATAGATGACCGTGATTTTCAGAATGCATTGACGATTGCCAACAGAAAACATGACGTAGTAGCTCTGCAGGTATACGACCGTCGTTTGGAAGAGCTACCGGATGTAGGTCTTATGAAAGTAAGAGATGCTGAAACTGGCCACGAACAATGGATTGATACCTCATCAAAATCTTTACGGAAAACTCATCACGAATGGTGGAAATCTCGTCAGCAAAAGCTTCATGAGATATTCACTCATAGCAATGTGGATGCTGTATCAGTACGTACTGATCAGGATTATGTGAAAGCATTGCTTAATTTATTTGCGAAACGAAACTAAAATAATTATGAAATACAATAGTAGCAAGAGATATGTGAAGGCATTATGGTGTGCGTTGCTTTTGTTTATTGCAGCTCCAGCTGTAAAAGCACAAGTTACGGTAGAAGCTACCATCGACTCTTTACAGCTTCTTATCGGCGAGCAAGCAAAAATAAAACTTCAGGTAAGCATGGATGCTAATCAGAAGTTGCGTTTGCCGTTACTTCGTGATACATTGGTTACAGGTGTTGAAATTCTGGATGTTGCAAAGCCTGATACTCAGCTGCTGAATAATGATAAGCGCTGGCTGATCTCACAAGAGTATACGATTACTTCATTTGACTCTGCATTGTATTATCTTCCTCCTTTTGAGGTTCTGGTAAACGATCAGGCATACCGCTCGAAAGCTTTGGCGTTGAAAGTTTATTCGATTCCGGTAGATACTTTACATCCGGATCAGTTCTTTGGACCAAAAGATATTCGGGAAGTGCCTATAACTTGGAATGATCTTGCTCCGTTGGTTTATTCAGCACTTGCTATGCTGATATTGGGTGCGGCAGCTGTGTTCTTTATCATTCGTTACCGCGATAACAAGCCTATTATCAAGATTATTAAAATTGAACCTAAATTACCTCCTCATCAAGCTGCCATGAAGAAGATTGAGGAGATTAAGGCTGACAAACAAGTGCGACGTGAAGATCCGAAACTGTATTATACGGAGTTGACCGAGGTACTTCGTACATATATAAAAGATCGCTTTGGATTCAATGCGCTGGAAATGACATCTTCGGAAATCATTGAACATTTGTTGGAAGTAAAAGATCAACAGTCAATCAGTGACTTGAAGACTCTGTTTATGACGGCCGATCTTGTAAAATTTGCTAAGCATGCACCTATGATGAATGAAAATGACATGAATCTGGTGAATGCCGTTGATTTTATTAATCAAACCAAAGTGGAAGAAGATCCGAATGTGAAGAAAGAACCAACAGAAATCAGGGTAGAAGAGAAGCGTTCAAAACAAGGTAGAATTGCGCTTCTATGCAGTATTTCAGTGGTAAGTATTGGTGCTGTAGTTTGCCTGTATTTGGTTATTTGCCACATAATCGACCTCTTTTTTTAACATTTAACTTGTGTAAGAACTATGATTTTTGCAAATCTGGAATATCTGTTTTTGTTACTTCTGCTGATACCATATATCGTATGGTACTTCATGCGTAGAAAGAAAACAGAGCCTACTATGCAGGTATCTTCTACCCGCATGTATATGAATGCGCCGAAGAGCTGGAAGATTTATCTTCTTCATGCCCCTTTTGTTTTGAGAATTGTAGCCTTTGTCATGATTGTATTAGTGTTGGCGCGTCCTCAGACAACTGATAACTGGCAAAATACAGAAATAGAAGGTATCGATATCATGCTGGCAGTGGACGTATCAACCAGTATGCTTGCTGAAGATTTGAAACCCAACCGTTTGGAGGCTGCTAAACAAGTAGCTGCTGAATTTATAAATGGGCGTCCAAATGATAACATCGGTCTGACTGTTTTTGCTGGAGAAGCATTTACCCAATGTCCGCTTACGGTAGATCATGGGGTATTATTGAATTTATTTAATAGTATCAAAGGTGATATCGCTCAGCGTGGAATGATAGAAGATGGTACTGCTATCGGTATGGGACTTGCCAATGCAATTAGCCGACTGAAAGACAGTAAGGCTAAATCGAAAGTCATCATTTTGCTGACAGATGGTAGTAATAACCGTGGAGATATTTCTCCACTGACTGCGGCTGAAATAGCTAAACAGTTTGGTATCCGTGTTTATACTATCGGAGTGGGTACGAACGGAACAGCTCCTTATCCAATGCAGACCTATGCAGGAGTTCAGTATGTCAATGTTCCAGTAGAGATTGACGAACAAACACTGACCCAAATTGCCGGAACAACAAACGGAAATTATTTCCGTGCTACCAGCAATTCAAAACTGGAGGAAGTCTACAGAGAAATAGATAAGCTGGAAAAAACAAAACTGAACGTCAAGGAATTCAGTAAGCGGGAAGAAGCTTATGCTACTTTTGCTTTGATTGCTTTCTTCTGTATTTTATTGGAAATTTTGCTGCGTAATACAGTATTAAAGAAAATACCTTAAATTCAAGAATAATTATGTTTCGATTTGGAGAACCTGTTTATTTATATCTACTTATCATATTGCCGATATTGGTAGGGCTATATCTCTATTCCAATTATCGCCGACGTAAAAAGATTGCCCAATATGGTGATCCGGAGTTGTTGGCGCATCTTATGCCTGATGTATCGAAATACCGTCCGGATGTAAAGTTCTGGCTCGTTTTTGCAGCACTGGCTATGGTTATTTTTATGTTGGCCCGCCCTCAGTTCGGATCAAAAATGGAAACTGTAAAACGTCAGGGAGTTGAAACTGTTGTAGCACTCGATATATCCAACTCTATGCTGGCTCAGGATGTTACTCCCAGCCGTCTGGAAAAATCGAAGAAATTAATTTCCCGTTTGGTGGAAACTTTCAATAATGATAAAGTTGCCATGATTGTGTTTGCGGGAGAGGCTTTTACCCAGTTGCCTATCACAAGCGATTATATTTCTGCCAAAATGTTTTTGGAAACCATTAATCCTTCACTTATCTCAACACAAGGAACAGATATCGCCGGAGCCATTAATCTGGCTATGAAAAGTTTTACTCCAAATGAAGGAGTCGGTCGTGCCATTGTACTTATAACTGATGGAGAAAACCATGAAGGTGGAGCTGTCGAAGCAGCGCAGGAAGCTGCCAAGAAAGGTGTTCGCGTATTTGTGTTGGGAGTTGGTTCTCCTGATGGAGCGCCCATTCCGGCAGAAGGAACGAATGAGTTCCGTAGAGATAAGGATGGCAATGTTATCGTAACCCGCTTGAATGAACAGATGTGTCAGGAGATAGCAAAAGCAGGTAATGGCATCTATGTTCGGGTAGATAATACAAATAATGCAGAACGGGCATTGAATGCAGAAATAAGCAAATTGGCTAAGGCTGATGTGGAGACTCAGGTCTTTACAGAGTTTGATGAGCAGTTCCAGGTACTGGCATGGCTCGCCTTGATTTTGCTTGCAGCAGATTTAATGTTGCTGGAGCGTAAGAATCCACTATTCAAGAATATAAAACTCTTTAAACAGAATTGATTTTATGTTGCGGAAAAAATATATGATGCTGGGACTCATGTTTGTTTCTGTTGCAGTTTACGGACAGAAAACAGAACGTGACTATTTGCGCAGTGGAAATAAGCTATATAAAGACAGCACTTTTGTAAAAGCGGAAGTCGATTATCGTAAAGCACTGGAGCTTGAACCGAAGTCTACGGATGCGATGTACAATCTGGGAAATGCTCTCTTGATGCAGCAGAAGGCAAAGGAAGCTATGGAACAGTTTGAAGCAGCATCGCGTGTAGAGAAAGACAAGGCTAAACTGGCGCAGATTTATCATAATATGGGAGTGATTCTGCAATCTTCGAAGCAGTTGCCTCAATGTATCGAAGCATATAAACAGGCTCTGAGGAATAATCCGAAAGATGATGAAACCCGATATAATCTGGCACTTGCTCAAAAGCAGCTGAAAGACCAGCAACAGCAGCAAGATCAGAATCAGGAAAAGGATCAGAAGCAAGATCAGAAAAAAGACGAACAACAACAGAATAAAGACCAGCAGGAACAAGATAAGAAAGACCAACAGCAGAACAACCAGCAACAGCAGCAGAATGAAAACCAAATGTCGAAAGAAAATGCGGAACAACTGTTGAAAGCTGCCATGCAGGACGAAAAGAACGTACAGGACAAGGTGAAGAAAGCTGTTCAGGTTCAAGGACGTAAATTGGAAAAAGACTGGTAATTTTAGGTGAATAATTATATAAACGAAATAAGGAAATGATGAGGAAATTTACTTTCTTTCTACTGTTGATTCTTACTACAGTATATGCATGGGCAGATAAAAAAGCGACTTTGACAGCTGAAGCTCCCGATGTGGTAGTAAGCGGGGATCAATTTCGCTTGACATTTACGGTCAACACACAAAAAGTGAAGGATTTTCGCGCTCCTTCTATAACAAAAGGATTTGATGTGCTGATGGGACCGAGCCGTTCTCAGCAGAGTAGTACGCAAATTATTAATGGCAAGGTATCTTCAAGCAGTTCTATTACGTATACTTACATATTGATGGCAGGTGATGCGGGAACTTACACGATACCGGCAGCCAGTATCGAAGCTGAAGGTGAGAAGATATTTTCTAATGCCATAACTATAAAGGTTCTTCCTCCCGATCAGTCGGCTGGAAATGCTAAAAGCAGCCAGGGAAGTTCTTCTCAGAGTGCAAGTCAAGTTGCGAGCGGACGTATAACTAACAATGATTTGTTTATTACAGCAACTGCCAGCAAGACCACTGTACACGAACAGGAAGCTATCTTGCTGACTTATAAAGTATATACGCTTGTAAATCTTCGTCAGCTGTTTGGTAAAATGCCGGACTTGAAAGGGTTCCATACGCAAGAAATAGAATTGCCTCAGCAAAAGACTTTCTCATTGGAACACTATAAAGGACGTAACTATAACACGACAGTCTGGAGTCAGTATATATTGTTCCCACAGCAGACAGGTAAGCTGGAGATACCTTCAATAACTTTCGAAGGAGTTGTAGCAGTACAGACAATTTCAGATGATCCGTTTGATGCTTTCTTCAACGGAGGTGGTTATCGGGAAGTGAAGAAGAAAATTGTAACTCCTAAACTGACTATAAACGTGCAGCCTCTTCCGGCAAAGCCTGAAAACTTCTCAGGAGGTGTAGGTGAATTTACTCTCTCATCTTCTATTAATGCAAAAGATGTAAAGACGAATGATGCTGTTACTATTAAACTGACTATCAACGGATCAGGAAATATGAAACTGATAAGTACTCCGGAAGTGAAATTCCCTGAAGACTTTGAAGTTTACGATCCTAAGGTTACAAATAATTTCGATGTATCACGAAGCGGGCTTACCGGCAGTCAGACAATAGAATATTTGGCCATTCCGCGTCATGCTGGAAACTTTACGATTCCACCTGTTGAGTTTACATATTTCGATTTAAAGACAAATTCGTATAAAACGCTGAAAACTGAGGCTTACAATATTAATGTAGCAAAAGGTAAAGGAAATGCCGATCAGGTAATTGCAGACTTTACGAACAAGGAAAATGTAAAGGTATTGGGCCAAGATATCCGATTTATAAAGTTGGGCGATACGAAGCTTATGCCAAAGGGTGATGTCTTCTTCGGAACAATCAGTTACTATTTATGGTATATCATACCATTTGTTTTGTTCGTGGGACTGGTGGTATTTTTCCGTAAGCAGGCGGCCGAAAATGCAAATGTGGCTAAAGTAAAGACCAAGAAAGCAAATAAAGTGGCAACCAAGAGAATGAAGCTTGCCGGAAAACTATTGGCAGAAAATCGTAAAAATGAGTTCTATGATGAAGTATTGAAAGCTTTGTGGGGATATATCAGTGACAAGCTGAGTATTCCGGTTTCACAACTTTCGAAAGATAATATAGAAGCCGAGCTGGCGAAATACGGAGTTGCTGATGATGTAATAAAAGACTTTATCAATGCCTTGAATGAATGTGAATTTGCTCGTTATGCTCCGGGAGATGAAAACGAAGCAATGGATAAAGTTTATACTACATCGGTAGAAGCTATCAGTAAAATGGAGAATAGTATCAAACATTAACAACAGACCGAACAACAAAAATTGATATGAAAAGACTATCTATAATAATAGCATTCCTGATCGGACTCTTTCAGTTTGCTTCTGCCTCTGTTACAAAGGCTGAAGCAGACAAAGATTATCAGGAAAATAAGTTTGCGGATGCGATAGAAAAATATGAAGCTATTTTGGCTTCAGAAGGTGAGTCGGCTGATATTTATTATAATTTGGGAAACAGCTATTATAAGAATAAAAATATCGCTAAGGCCGTATTAAACTATGAACGTGCGCTACTGATGAATCCAGGAGATGCCGATATTCGTTTCAATCTGGAAATGGCAAGAAGTAAAACAGTTGATCAGGTTACTCCTACAAGTGAAGTTTTTATTGTGACATGGGTAAAATCGCTGACTAACTGCATGAGTGAAAGCGGATGGGGGGTAACTGCTATCATAGCGTTTCTTCTCCTTTTGGCTGGACTGGCACTGTATATATTTGGTAATAGAATTGTATTCAAGAAGATAGGTTTCATTGCAGCTATCATATTTTTAGTCGTAGCTGTATGTGCAAACTTCTTCGCAAGCGAACAGAAAGACGAATTGCTGAACCGTACAGGAGCTATCGTTATGTCGCCAAGCATTACAGTTAAAAGTACTCCGAACGAGAGTGGAACAGACCTGTTTGTACTGCATGAAGGTACTAAGGTATATATAGAAGACAATTCCATGAAAGGATGGAAAGAAATCCGTCTGGAAGATGGAAAAAAAGGATGGCTTCCTGTTTCGGCAATAGAAGTTATCTGATTATTTTCTGTAATAACAGATATTTATGATTGATATACAGCAACTGATTGAAGCAGATAAAGAATTGTTATTAACTCTGAACGGAAGTTCTTCCTTGTTCTGGGACGGATTTATGTGGACTGTTTCCGGAACAAAGATATGGATTCCGGTTGGTGCTATGTTGCTGTATATCATATTCAAGAATACCAAATTTACTCAAGGGTTGCTTATACTCGTGATGCTGGTTTTGACTGTAACGCTTGCCGATCAGTTCTCTTCAGGGCTTTGCAAACCCTTGTTTATGCGTTTCCGTCCGGCTCAGGATCCGGAAATAATGTATATGGTAAATGTCGTGAATGGCTACAGGGGAGGAGCATATGGATTTATATCAAGCCATGCTGCCAATACATTTGCTGTAGCTACCTTTGTAGCTTTGCTCATACGTAATTGCTGGATGACTGTCATTATGTATATATGGGCACTGATACCATCTTTTTCACGTATATATTTAGGAGTACATTATCCGGGAGATATTATTTGTGGTGCTGTTGCAGGATGTGTGATAGCTTCATTGGTTTACTGGCTGTATGCATTTATCGAGAAAAAATATTTCGATCAGGCCCAATATGTTTCTGGACAATATACTATCACAGGTTTTGAGATAAGTGATATCAAAGTGTTTCATACCGTTCTGTTATTGACTTATTTCTATGCAGTAGTGGCTGCATTAGTTGTTTGCAAATCCTTTTATTTCTGAGCAAAATAATTGCAGGTATAGCAAAAAAGTTAAATTTTTGTTTGCTTATTCATTTTCTTTCATTACATTTATATCGTGAATTAACAAAAGATTTTGTCTAACACTTTAAATTTTGATTACTATGAACAGAACGATAACATTCAATGAACTTCGTAAAATTAAGGATTCATTACCCAGCGGAAGCATGCATCGCATTGCCGATGAATTAAACTTGAGTGTAGAAACCGTACGTAACTTCTTCGGTGGACATAATTTTAAGGATGGCAAAAGCGTAGGTATCCATCTGGAACCCGGTCCAGACGGTGGGTTGGTGATGTTGGACGATACGACCGTGCTTGATAAAGCAATAGCAATTCTGAAAGAGCAAACAGCCTAAAGCTGACAATAAGTGCAAAATCCTAATCGGTATGTATTTTACTGATTAGGATTTTTTGTTAAGTATGATTCTGTGTGAAACCTTTTAAAACTTTAGTCTATGGAAGATAAACTTATTACATTATCCATTCTTACCTATTCGAAAGCACAAATCCTGAAGTCTGTACTCGAAAGTGAAGGTATAGAATCGTACATTCATAATGTGAATCTCATCCAGCCGGTAATTTCATCGGGAGTAAGAGTACGTATTAAGGAAAGTGATTTGCCTCGTGCCTTGAAAATTATAGAAAGTTCTTCGTGGCTGTCTTCTGAGATTCTGGAAGAGAAATCTGCTGACTCCGACTCTGAAAAAGTTCCTAAAGTGCTGATTCCTGTTGATTTTTCAGCTTATTCTCTTAAAGCATGTGATTTTGGCTTCAATGTAGCTTCGCGTATGCATGCAGAAGTTGTTTTATTGCATGTTCATTTCACACCGATTTATATTCCTAGTTTGCAGTATGACATAGAAAACTATCAGGTTCCGTCAGGAAATGATGTGACAACGGTTAAAGGAATGATAGAAAACATACATAAACAGTTGAATAAATTATCGGAGGATATAAATGAAAAAATACAGAACGGAGAATATCCGAATGTAAAATATACATGTGTGTTGCGTGAAGGAATACCGGAAGAAGAAATATTATACTACATTCGTCAGGAGAAACCTTTGATTGTCGTCATGGGTACCCGTGGTGAGCATCAGAAAGATCTGGATCTGATAGGAAGTGTGACCGCTGAAGTTATTGAACGGAGCCGTTCATTTGTGTATGCAATTCCAGAGAATGCACCGGAGAAATCTCTTGAGAATATTCATAAGATTGCTTTGTTTACCAGTTTCGACCAGCGTGACTTGATCGCTTTCGATTCATTGATAACTACTTTTAAAGACAATAAGTTTGAGATTTCCTTTATCCATGTGAATTCTCACGAAGAAAAGCGTACATGGAATGAAATTAAACTGGCGGGTATCAAAGAGTATTTTAAGAAACAATATCCACAGCTTGAGTTTACTTACTTGAATATTGATGAAGATCATTTGCTGGGCAATCTGGATCAGTTTGTGCAGGAAAATGGTATAGATGTGATATGTACTTCGAATTATAAACGTAATATCTTTGCTCGCTTGTTTAATCCTAGCATTGCACGAAAGATGCTTTTCCATTCTAATACACCTATTCTTATTATTAAATAAGAATAAAATAATAAAGCCCTCACCAAATAGGTAAGGGCTTTATTGTGTGACCGCGACAGGATTCAAACCTGTAACCGGCTGATCCGTAGTCAGCTACTCTATTCAGTTGAGCTACGCGGCCATTGTTTATTGTTCTTTCGTTTTAACGGGTGCAAAGATACGGACTTTTTTTGAAAATGCAAGCGTTTTACTAAAACTTTTTTCTAAAAATTATTCGACGAAACGGGAATTAAACAGCTGCCAGCCTAGTGTTAAACCTACATTCCAATCGTTAGACGGTGAGCTATAGTGATTTACATAGGCACTGATAGAACCGAACGATAATTGAAAGACTAATGAAATTTCTCCAAGATATTCGAATTTTGTGAAAGCTTTCCCGTAATATGCTTGTCCATATTCATCTTTCTTGATAGGAAAGATGGGTATAAATCCATAAAATTCTCCGCGTAATTGAAAAGACTCGCTTAACTGGTAGATGGGCATGGTGCCGACTCCGGCATATTGATTAGCACGGAAAGCCTCATTATAGGTTACTTTGCTATGGGCTGTCGGAGTGAATTCTCCTGCCTGCATTAATGTAGCCGTATAATTGTTGGAGAAATTTCGGGATGAGTAATATGCCTCCAGATACGCTCCCAAAGTAAACTTAGGGCTTACCTTATGGTATGTTTCGTTCTGATATGAAACTTGAAGCCAGGATTGTACTTTTTTATAAGGCTCCGGTGTGCCTTTAGTCACTTTGGATATACCGGATCTGAAATGTTCTGTGCCGGTGAAAATTTGTGCAGCCATTTTTTCACGACTTCCTTGTGTGGCAAATTGGCGGGCATTCAAGGTACTTCCTTCCAATACGATAGAGCCTCCGAAGATAGAATAAGTGCTTTCATCATGTTTTGTTTCGCTGAAGTCGATGATATTGGTTTGGAAGTACCTGTCCTCCATACGGGCTATACCCACACCGAATTCAGCTTTTTTACGGCTTAGAAACGGTAATGACACCTTCAATTTTACAAACTCTTCCCTTTTCTTGTTGAAAGCCGGATTGTCTTTGTTGGAAAAGAATTTGGCTTCTTTGAAATAATCGAAGGTAGAGATCGAGGCTATGAATTTATAAGATGTAGGCAGTTTGGTTGGAAAATCGATTCGTGCTGCAAGTTGTACATTATTGTAGACCCGGCCTAACTGTCCGTCAAAATTAAATTCTTTTGAATAATAGTTCAAGTTTTGATAAGAAGCACCAAAATAGACTTGATTGGAGCCACTGGAAGACACGTTTCCACCGACACGAACGGAGAGATTGGCCTCCATTTTGACCTGAAGATTCAAGTCGTAGGTTTGGTCTTTCTCATTATAAACGGCATGAGGAATGATTTCGGATATAATATTATCGGACAACAAACGGAAATATGCTCGTTTGACATCCTCCATAGTGAAAACATCGGAGTCGTTTTCATGAAACTCTTTTTGTATATATTGCTTTTGCTGTTCATTGGCACCGGTTATATTAACTCTTTTGAAACGGAAATCCGGTAAATTGCTCTTATAGGCCAGTCGTTTAACTTTCACTTGTTCGGGGGTGATTCTTCGATGAATTCGGCTTTTTATGGAGTCCATCATTTCTATGGCACGTTTATAACCAATGTCATGCAACTCGTCAAAGCGCTGGAAGTCCATTAAATTGACATCATCATATTTAAAAGTCATGAGGATGCCGAGGGAATCGGGTAAAGAGTAATCTGTCTTTTGCATAATCATATTTTCCAGTTGCCCCATAATGTCACCTTCCTTGGGTTTGCCCGGATTGGCGGATACGGCACTTCCTATAATGATATCTGGATGGAAGGTATCACGCATTACATTCACTGGAAAATTATTGTAAATGCCACCGTCGTATGCCAGTATCGAGTCTATTTCGATAGGCTTGAACATGGCAGGAAAACTCATGGAGGCACGTACGGCATCTCCCAGATCTCCTTTTTTCAATATCAGTGGTCTTTTGTTGTACACATCCGAAGCTATACAGCGGAAGGGAATATACAGGCTGTCAAAATTGGCCTTGCTTGCAGCTGTTGCCTGACCGAATAATTGCAGAAATACAATATTCATCTGAATGGGATCTACAATGCTGGTAGGCAAAAACTGAGGTTTGACATTCTTCAGCGAGTCTTTTAAGGAGATACGGATGTTGATAAATTCGGGTGTTGGAGGATTTTTCTTGAAATAATAGATGTATTTCTCTTCCACATTACCTGAATACCAGCGTTTGAAGTCATCGGATTTGAGTAAAGCCTCCATTTCATCGGGAGAATAGCCCATGGCATAAAGTGAACCGACAATGGCTCCCATGGATGTGCCTGCAATATAATCTATGGGGATACCGTTTTTTTCTAATGCGCGGATAATGCCGATATGAGTTAGGCCTTTGGCACCTCCTCCGCTCAGTACCAGTCCCACTTTCTGTGCATGGATGGGAGGAAGTAGTAAAAAGAGAAGAAAAAGTATATATAGATAATGTTTCATGGATGTCGAATCTTTGTATGTGTCGCTCCAAATATAGAAAGAAATCTTCGTTTCCAATCGTTTTTTAGAATAAAAAAGCGCCGGAAATGAACTTCCCGACGCTTTTGATAGCAAAATGTGATAGATTTGTTAAATCAGTTCGATACTGCGTTTTACAAAGTTTGTCAAAGCTTCACCTTTCAACATGTTGTTTTGTAACAGAGCAAGGTCAATCAATTGGCGGATTACTTTGTTACCACCTGCGTATTCACCTAAAACAGCTTCTTTCTTGGTCTTTTCATCGGCCAACTTTTTCTCAACATTACTTAATTCATCTTTTTCTGCTTGAGGTATTTCATCAGCTTTTTTACCTTCCTGTGCTTTGTGAAGTTCGTCGTGACGTTTATTCAGACTGGTCATTTCAGCTTCAATAGGTTCAAGAGCAGCTTTGCAAGAGTTGTCCGCATCATTCAAAACTTGTTTCACCAGTTTGTGGTCGACATTCAGAACCAAGTTAAACATATCCGGCATTTCTCCATAGAAACTCATACCTGCCTGGATATTGGCCATTTCTTTCATACGGCGCATATATTCACTTTGGGTAATCATGATAGGAGTTCCTGTCTCGCCTAAAGATTGTGTTTCCACATTGAACTCCACTTTCTTCATCTGTGGTAACTGACTGCGGAATACGGAAGATAGAATATCGCGTTGGCCAACTTCCAAACTGGCATCTTTGCGCTCTTCTTTAGCAATCAGGTGGTCAATTACATCACTGTCCACACGGGTGAAGCGGCTCTTTTCAAATTTCTGCTCGAGCATACTTACCATGGCTACATCCAGCTGACCATCCATTAACAATACGTTGTAGCCTTTGTTTTTGGCCGCATCAATGTAGCTGTATTGTTCGTCTGCATGGGTAGCATACAGATAAATCAAGTTGCCGTCCTTATCTGTTTGGTTATCTTTGATCAAGCTTTGGTATTCTTCGTAAGTGTAATATTTGTCATCTGTGTCTTTCAGCAGAGCAAATTTATTAGCCTTTTCGTAGAAATCTTCTTGAGTCAACATGCCGTAGTTGATGAAAATCTTCAAATCATCCCATTTCTCCTCGAATTCTTTGCGGTCATTCTTAAAAATGGCTTGCAGGCGGTCTGATACTTTCTTAGAAATATAAGTGGAGATTTTCTTCACGTTGGAATCGCTCTGCAAGTAAGAACGGGATACGTTCAACGGGATATCCGGTGAGTCAATCACTCCGTGTAACAGGGTCAGGAAGTCTGGAACAATACCTTCTACCGAGTCGGTGACATAGACCTGGTTGCAGTAAAGTTGGATTTTGTTTTTTTGTAATTCAATGTTGCTCTTCACTTTCGGGAAGTACAGAATACCTGTCAGATTGAACGGATAATCCACATTCACGTGGATCCAGAACAGAGGTTCGTCTGCCATAGGATATAACTCCCGATAGAATTTCTTATAATCTTCGTCTTTCAGCTCTACCGGTTTGCGTGTCCATAAAGGATAGGTTTCGTTGATTACGTTGTCTTCGTTTGTTTCAACCTGCTTTCCATCTTTCCATTCTTTCTTTTTGCCGAATGCAATGGGGATAGGAAGGAAGCGGCAATATTTAGTCAGCAATGAAGAAATACGTGTTTCTTCCAGAAATTCCTTGCAGTCATCATCTATATAAAGGATAATATCCGATCCGCGGCTTTCTTTTTCAACGTTTTCGATAGTGAACTCAGGGCTTCCGTCGCAAGTCCATTTCACAGCTTGTGCTCCTTCTTGGTGGGATTTTGTGATGATTTCCACTTTTTTGGCTACCATGAAGGCAGAATAGAAACCCAGACCAAAGTGTCCGATGATGGCATTGGCATCATCTTTATATTTTTCAAGGAAGTCGTTAGCACCTGAAAAAGCTATCTGATTGATATATTTGTCGATCTCTTCGGCTGTAAGTCCGATACCCCGGTCGGAAATGGTGATGGTATCTTTTCCTAAGCTTACTTTAATGGTAAGATCTCCCATCTCTCCTTTGAATTCACCTTTAGATGCAAGGGTTTTCAGCTTCTGTGTGGCATCTACTGCATTAGAAACTAATTCACGGAGGAATATTTCATGATCACTGTATAAGAACTTTTTAATGATGGGGAAAATGTTCTCAGTGGTTACCCCAATATTTCCTTTTTGCATACTATTTATGGTTTTAAGTTATTATGTTATATATACGTTTGAATCGTCTTTTTGTTGGATGATGGGCAAAAAAAATGCCAGATACAGTGATATCTGACATTTTGTCTGTTATTTTTTGAATAACTTTGGACTCTTTACTTTTCCACAGTCATGACAATGAGGTCTTTTTCTTTGTCATAGCTTACCTTGATCGTGTCACCAGCTGCCATTTCTGATCCAAGTATCAGTTCGGAGATGCCATCCTCCAAGTTGTTTTGGATGGCACGTTTCAATGGGCGTGCTCCAAACTGTACATCGTAACCTTTGGTGGCTACAAACTTTTTGGCATCTTCGTCAATAACAAGCTTGTAACCAATGTTTTCCACACGACTGTAAAGGCCCTTAAGTTCAATATCAATAATCCGGGTCAGTGCATCCATATCGAGTTGGTCGAAAGTTATTATTTCGTCCAAACGATTGATGAATTCGGGCGCAAAAGACTTATTCAAAGCTTTTGTAATCACGTTGCGCGAGTATTCTTTGTCATCAGTACGGACCTGGGCGGCAAATCCGATTCCTTTTCCGAATTCTTTCAGTTGGCGGGTTCCAATATTAGATGTCATGATGACTATGGTATTTTTAAAGTCTACAGTTCTGCCATAACTGTCAGTCAACCGACCTTCATCCATCACTTGCAACAATATGTTGAATACATCGGGATGCGCTTTTTCAATTTCATCCAATAAAACGATGGAGTAGGGTTTACGCCTTACTTTCTCCGTCAGCTGCCCACCTTCTTCATAACCTACGTATCCGGGAGGTGCTCCTACCAGACGGGATACGGTGAATTTTTCCATATATTCACTCATGTCAATGCGGATAAGTGCATCTGCTGAACCGAACATTAGTTTCGCTAACTCCTTGGCCAAATGAGTCTTGCCGACACCTGTCGGACCTAGAAACATGAATGTACCAATCGGCTTATTAGGATCTTTCAGGCCTACACGGCTTCTTTGAATAGCTTTTACCAGTGTGGCGATTGCTTTGTCCTGACCGATAACTTTAGAAAGCAGATCGTCTTTCATTCCTAATAATTTCATTCCTTCAGCCTGTGCCATTCTTTGTACAGGTACGCCTGACATCATGGAAACGACTTCAGCTATTTGTTCGTCATCTACCGTTTCCCGGTTTTCCTTCAGGCTTTTTTCCCATTCTTCCTTCAGGGTATCAAGCTGATTCGTATATTCTTTCTCTTTGTCACGATAACTGGCGGCCAGTTCGAAATTCTGTAGTCTGACAGCTTCATTTTTAAGAGATTTCATCTCATCAATCAGTTTTTCCTGTTCTTCAATTTCTTTAGGAGCAGTGATATTAGTAAGATGTACGCGCGAGCCGGCTTCATCTAAAGCATCTATCGCTTTATCGGGGAAGTTACGGTCTGTGATATATCGGTTTGTTAGTTTCACACAAGCTTCAAGGGCCGCATCTGTATAGTTCACATTATGATGATCCTCGTATTTATCCTTGATATTTTTCAATATCTGAAGTGTCTCTTCTGCAGTTGTTGGTTCTACAATAACCTTTTGGAACCGACGTTCCAATGCACCGTCTTTTTCAATGTTTTGGCGGTATTCGTCCAACGTCGTCGCTCCGATGCATTGAATCTCGCCTCTGGCCAATGCGGGTTTCAACATATTGGCCGCATCCATTGAGCCCGCTGCAGAACCTGCTCCCACAATAGTGTGGATTTCATCGATGAAAAGAATGATGTTAGGATTCTTCTTCAACTCGTTTAAGATAGAACGAATACGTTCCTCGAATTGTCCACGATATTTAGTGCCTGCGACAACGGCAGTCATATCAAGAGCTATCACTCGTTTGTCAAATAAGATACGTGATACTTTCTTTTCCACAATCCGTAATGCAAGTCCCTCAACAATGGCAGATTTGCCGACTCCCGGTTCGCCAATCAAAATAGGGTTGTTTTTCTTGCGACGGCTCAATATTTGTGCCAGTCGCTCTATTTCCTTCACCCGGCCAACTACAGGATCTAGTTTTCCTTCTTCGGCAGCTTTTGTCATGTCTGTGCCGAAATTATCGAGTACAGGAGTATCATTAGCCGGCTTTTTTTGTGCCGGGCGTGCCTGCTGTTGTGCTGCATTTGATTTATTGCCACTTGGACTCTGACGTATATCTTCGTCTTCATCCTCGTCCTCACTGAACCCCAGACCTGCATGGGTGTCTGGTTGTAAAGTGAGTTTGATTTTTTCGTATGTTACGCCATTGCTTTCCAAGACGTGGAAAGCTGCATTATCCTTGACCTTCATAATTGCTAACAAAATATGTTCAGAGTCAGCCGCAATGTTTCTCAATAACTTAGCCTCTAGAATACATAGCTTTAACACTTTGGATGCTTTGTCATTAAAGCTAATATTCTCGTCATAGGTGGTGTCATTTTCTGCATTGTTTTTCACAATGGCCTCCAACTGATTTTTTATGTCCTGTAAGTTTATTTGCAAATTAAACAAAATCTCGATAGCTTTTCCTTCACCTTCACGTATCAGTCCCAACAACAAGTGTTCGGGACCAATATAGCTATTTCGCAGCCTGTTGGCTTCTTCCTTGCTATACATGATGATATCGGACACTCTTTGTGTAAATTGATTGTTCATAAATTTATCGTCCTCCTAAAGTATAGTATTTATTTCCCAGTGTGCAAAGATACACATAATAACAATGCATACCATTGTTTTCTTATTTATATTAGCATAACAAAATGTATGCCAAGCTTTGACAGGCTAAATGGATTAAACAAAAATAAGGGTTATAGCGAACCATTCACAAAGTAAATGAGAAGTGGGAGTGATAATCACTATATACTATAAAATAAGGTATAGGGATACTTTTTACTTATATAAGTAAAAACATTTAATGGACTTAACTTTTTTATGGGTTTTGTTTCGTATGTCGTATAAAAGTAGTACTTTAGCGTGGTTTTTGGTAAACCAAAAAGATGTATAATTAATATTTGTTTAAATGCTAGAACAAGACAGAATTATAAAGATTAACATCGAAGAGGAAATGAAGTCGTCGTACATTGATTACTCAATGTCAGTAATTGTTGCGCGCGCCCTCCCGGATGTTCGCGATGGCTTTAAACCGGTTCATAGACGTATCTTATATGGTATGATTGAACTGGGAAATACCTCCGATAAAGCTTATAAGAAATCAGCAAGAATTGTAGGTGAAGTTTTGGGTAAATATCACCCGCATGGTGACTCTTCCGTGTATGGAGCTTTGGTCAGAATGGCTCAGGATTGGGCTATGAGATATCCGTTGGTAGATGGTCAGGGTAACTTCGGCTCTGTTGATGGTGACAGCCCTGCTGCCATGCGTTATACGGAAGCAAGATTAAAGAAAATAGGTGAAGAGATGATGCAGGATCTTTATGCGGGTGGTGTTGAGCGAAAAATCCAGCTGTTGAAATTGGAAGGAACCGACTGCATAAAGCTGTTTGTGCCCAAAAAATGTGAATTGAGAGTTGAGCAAGCACAAAGTAAGAGCGAGCAAAAGATGTGAAAAAGTAAACCAGCAGAAGAGCGAATATGCGAAGCATGTTGAATATTAGGAACAGCGTTTAGCCAGCGGAAAAAACTTCGATGGACTGCCGCATGCCACTTGCAAAAGAGGAAAAAACATCAGGAAAAGCCAATAACTTGCTTTTGAGTTTTTTCCTTGGCGGTTAGAAGCTGCATATTGTATTGCGCTTTGAGGTTTTTATTCCATTTCTTTCATCA
>OKXW01000134.1_pt1 | contig 25989 bp, 16 predicted proteins | sample 1608981 | NCBI WGS metagenome assembly OKXW01 (sample SAMN02675044, study PRJEB24791) | human gut metagenome, SKBSTL002 | isolation source: stool | host: Homo sapiens | place: USA | reverse complement strand
TTTATGCCGTTAATGCTGTCCTCAAACGCAACGCAGTCCACCGGCTCAAGTCCGATTATAACCGAATTGAGAAAGGTCAAAAGTGTATATGACAAGCCGACCGCCGCAAGGGCATTGTCGCCCACATATTTTCCGACCATCCATGTATCGGCAAGGCTGTAAAACTGCTGAAACACATTGCCGAGCATAAGCGGTACTGCAAAAGACCACAGGCCGCCTGTTATACTGCCTGTGGTCAAATCTCTGTTTTTATTTAGTTTTATCACAAAATCATTCCGTTGCAGCCGCAGATTCTGCGGTCATATTTTTTTGTTAAATTCACTTCCGCATTTCGGACAGCGAACAGTATGATTGCCTTTTTTGTTGCGAACACGAAGCTGCGCCTTGCACACGGGACACTTGATATAACGGTAGTCCTTGCGGTCACGAATTTTCTTGAAGGTCAGTTTGAACCAACCTGTTACCGCATTGTAAATCGGAAGAAATTTTCTGTTTTCGGCACTTCTTGCAACAATGTTGCGTGAGAACATACGAAAACAGATAAGCACGATAATCAAGAGCATTATTCCGTCAATGATGTATCTTGCAACACGGTTCCACACAAAAATATTCACGAACCACAGTATAAGCAACAGCACCCAGAGTGCATTGTTGAGCTTATCCGTGCCGTATCTGCCCTGCATAAAATTGGCGAATCTGTTAAATAATCCTCGCATAAAGTTCATCCTTTCCGCAAAAAGCGGTAATTACAAAAATCATCCTTCCACCATTTTATCACAGGCAGGGCATACATTCAATAAACATTTGACGATATATGTCACTAAATCAGCCGAGAACGAGCTTTGCCGTGTCAACGCTTTCTTTTGCGTCACGGCAGTAGTAGTCAGCACCGATTTTCATAGCGTAGTCCTTTGTAAGAACCGCACCGCCGACAAATATTGTACATTTGCTTGAGCCGTCGGGATTCTGAAGTTCCTTGCATTCTCTTACAAGCCTTATTGTATCTTCCATACTCTTGAGGGTTGTTGTCATAAGAGCCGAAAGTCCTATCATTGTAATATTCTGTTCAACGGCAGTATCAACAATAAGCTGAGGATCAACATCTCGACCGAGGTCAACGACTGTGTAGCCGTAGTTATCGAGAAGAACCTTTACAATGTTCTTGCCGATATCGTGAATGTCGCCCTTTACGGTTGCCACAATAATTTTGCCCTTGCTTACGGGAGTTCCGCTTGTCTTTGTAAGGTGCTTTTTAATTACATCAAAGCACTCCTGGGCTGTGTTTGCGCTTTGGATAAGCTGTGGAAGGAAGATTTTATTCTTTTCAAAATCTTCACCCACTCTGTCAAGTGCAGGGATAAGCATTTCGTTTACAACCTGCATTGCATCGGTTGTTTCAAGAAGCTTTGCGGTTGCGACTGCACCTTCGTTTTTAAGTCCGTTATAAACAGCCGCAAAAATATCAACATTGCTGTCTGCCTTTTTAACGGGAGCGGCAGGAACAGCATCGTTATATGCGTTGATAAATTCAAGCGAGTTCTTGTCAATGCCGTTAAGCACACGGAATGCTCTTACAGCGCCTGTCATCGACTCAACATTTGGGTTGATAATCGGCAAATCAAGTCCCTGTTCCATAGCCATTGTAAGGAAAGTTCTGTTGACAAGCTCACGGTTCGGAAGTCCGAAAGAAATGTTTGAAACACCGAGACAGGTTTTACAGCCAAGTTCCGTTTTTACTCTGTGCAAGGCCTCAAGAGTCTGACGGCAAGCCGCCTGTTCTGCGGAAACCGTAAGAGTAAGACAATCGATATATACATCTTTTCTGTCAATACCAACAGCCTCGGCTCTTTCAACAATTCGTTTCGCAATCTCAAATCTGCCCTCGGCGGTTTTCGGGATACCGTTTTCGTCAAGTGCAAGTCCGACAACAGACGCACCGTACTTTTTGACAAGAGGAAGAACCGTTGCAAGGCTCTGTTCCTCACCGTTTACGGAGTTCAGAATCGGTTTTCCGTTGTAGTAGCGGAGTCCGGCCTCAATAACCTCGGGCTTTGTGGAGTCAATCTGAAGCGGAACATCACACACACTCTGAATAGCCTTGAGAACACGCACCATCATCTTTTTTTCGTCAATTTCGGGATGACCTACATTGACATCAAGAATTTCCGCACCGCCCTGAACCTGACTGAGAGCCTGAGTGAGGATATAGTCAATATTATTTTCAACAAGCGCCTGCTTAAACAGCTTTTTGCCTGTGGGGTTAATTCTTTCGCCGATAATTCTCGGACCGTTGATTTCGACAACCGTCGTTGAACTGCAAACGGTTGTGTCAACGCTCTTTGTCTGAGGCTGATATTCTCTGTCGGCAACTTCCGACTTAATTTTTGCAATATAATCGGGATTCGTTCCGCAGCATCCGCCGATAACCTTAACACCGTATTTGAGGAGTGAACAAACGCACTCGGCAAATTTATCGGGCATAATGTTGTACTCGTTGCTGTTAGGATCGGGCAAACCTGCGTTAGCCTTGATTACAAGGGGAAGATTTGTGTATTTCGACATCTCGGAAACAACGGGTTCAAGCTCATCCGGACCGAGTGAACAGTTGACACCGAGAGCGTCAACACCGAGTCCCGTAAGAGTGACAGCCGCACAGGCAGGGGATACACCCGTAAATGTTCGTCCGTTTCTCTCAAAGGTCATTGTTGTTATTACAGGCTTGTCGCAGTTTTCCTTTGCGGCAAGAACTGCGGCTTTAAGCTCGTAAAGGTCGGTCATTGTTTCAAAAACTATGACATCGGCATCTTTACCGGCAAGAATCTGCTGTTTGTAATACTCATAAGCCTCGTCAAATTTCATTGAACCGGCAGGTTCAAGCAACTGACCTATCGGACCGATATCAAGGGCAACGAGAGCGTCTGTACCCTCAACGGCTTTTCTTGCAATCTTAACACCGGCGCCGATGATTTCTTCAACGCTGTAACCGCTGTCCTGTAGCTTGTAGGCATTTGCACCGAAGGTGTTTGCGTACACAATGTCAGATCCGGCATCAATATACCTCCTGTGAAAGCTCTCGATAAGCTCGGGGTGAGTAATGTTCAGCACCTCAGGCACATGGTCGTACTTTACACCGCTTTTCTGAATGAGAGTTCCTGTTGCACCGTCAAGCAGAATAAAATTCTTTTGGTTGAGATATTCACTAAAGTTTGAAAAATTCTTAAACACCACAATGTTCCCCATTTCTTCTGAAGCGACATTTGCCTTTCATACTGCAAATTGCACACCCTCGTTTTCTTCGTTCAATCGGATTGTCTGAAATTCCGAGAACCGCCGTAACCGACTTTGACGGCACAAGCAGACAGCTGTCGCCTGTTGTAAGACCTATTTTTCTCGGAGCGTCAAGTATTCTCAGATACTCCTTCTGCATCTCAATAGGATAGTCCCCATAGCCGGGGCTGAAACGGAAGGTCATATACTTTCCGCTGTATTTTTCGGCAAAGATTTCGTCAACCTTTTGACACACCTGTTCAACGGCAACGCTTGCAAAGCTGTCAAGCACAACCGCCCTTGCCATATCGGAAATCTGACTTATACGGATAAGCTTGTCAATTTCCGAACCGATTGTCGCACACATCATAACGGCTGTGTGGCAACCCTCAAGGTGCTTTTTTATATCATTGCCGAGTAAAATATCGTCAAACGGAGCTTTGCGTTCAACATAGAGAAATCTCGGCTCTGCTGTTTTCAGTATTTCTTTTTCGCATTCATCCATCAGCACATCCATGCGGTAATTAAGGCTGATTCCTGCACCGCCGAGGTAGCGTATAGCCTCTTTGCGGTTTAATCTGTCAAGCGTTATCATAAAAGACTTGACACCGCCTCCGTAATTTTTCTTGCAACATACGGGTTGTTCATTGTGTAGAGGTGGATGCCGTCAACACCGTGTGCGATAAGGTCAACGATCTGGTCAACCGCATATGCAATGCCTGCGTCACGCAAAGCCTCGGGTCTTGTATCATACTTCTGCATAATCTTTGCAAATTTTGCAGGAAGGCTTGCACCGCACATTGAAACCATTCTTTCAATCTGACTTTTGCTTGTTACAGGCATAATACCTGCCTCAATCGGAACATTCACGCCTGCAATCTTTGCTCTTTCAAGAAAACGATAGTAAACGGAGTTGTCAAAGAAAAGCTGTGAAATAAGATGGCTTGCACCCGCCTCAACCTTTTTGCGAAGGTTGTGAATGTCCTCAACCTCATCGGTTGCCTCGCTGTGAACCTCGGGATAACAAGCGCCGGCAATGTCAAAATCACCCTGTGACGCAATATATCTGCACAAATCGCTTGCATAAGTGAAATCCTCCTGCGGTTCAACACCTTCAACCCTGTCACCACGGAGTGCAAGAATATTCTCAACGCCGTTCTCTTTAAAAAGCGCAAGGTTGCGGTCAATATCAGCCTTTGTGCTGTTAATGCAGGTGAGGTGTGCCACGGATTCAACTCCGAAATCTCTCTTGATTTTTGTTGCGATTTCGCAGGTACGGCTCTTTGAACCGCTGCCGCCTGCGCTGTATGTTACGCTGATGAAGTCAGGCTTTAAAGCCGAAATTTCTTCAAGCTTGCCGTAAACCGATTCAATCGGAGAGGTCTTTTTAGGCGGAAATACTTCAAAAGAAAAAACTGTTTTTCCGCTGTTAAATAAATTGCTTATTTTCATATATAAACACCTCGGTAATGGTTTTGTTAAACTTGATTAATTATAGCATAAATAATTTTTGCATACAATACTGTTTTGGTGGGTTTTGTCGTTTAAGACTATCATTTTTTTGGAAGTTTGGGTATAAGCAAAAATTATATCAAAGAGTTTTATAATAATTATAATTTTGTTAACGAACCAAATTCACCGTTATACTGTAGGGGCGTTCATTGGACGCCCGCAAGTAACGACACAATTTTTTTGATAAAAATAAACCATATAAATGAGATACAATTACCTAAATGATGTAGGGGAGAACCGTGTTCTCCCGTTAGCAATGGTACAAATTTGATGTCAAATCACATTATATAAAAATCACAAAGTTACTGATATTTTGTAGCGGCGAACCTCGTTCGCCAATCGTTTTGGTTGTACAACCAAAACGAACACACAATTTTTGTAGTATGAAATGATATGGTAGCTGACAATAGTCTGCATTAAGTCGAACCGATTTTACAATCGTTTCGATTGGCGAACACGGTTCGCCGCTACAGACTATACACCGTTTTCATCAAATCAAAAATTTATGTTCTAACAAATTATTTCATCAAGGCGGGCGTCCAATGAACGCCCCTACTGATTAAACAAAAACGGTCGGGAAACAATGATTTGCATTTTGCAAACTGTCTTCCCGACCTCAATTTTCAATTTTCAACTTTCAACTTTCAATTTTAAAAAATCACAGATGCAAAATCAACTTTGCAACGCCGAAATAGATAAGCAATGAAAGCGAGTCGCAGACTGTTGAAATGAGCGGATTCGCCATAACGGCAGGGTCAAAGCCGACCTTGCTTGCCAAAAGAGGCAGACTGCTGCCGACAAGCTTTGCCATAATAATTGTGCCGACAAGCGTAAGCGAAATTACAAGGGCAATCATAAATGCGTTTTCCTGACCGTTGAGATCAAACAAAAGCAGTTTTACAAAGTTTGCCGCCGCAAGGGTAATACCGCAAAGAATTGACACCCTGAATTCTTTCCACAGCACAAGGAAAATGCTCCTGAAATGAATTTCACCGAGCGACAACGCACGGATTACGGAAACCGACGCCTGAGAACCTGCGTTACCGCCTGAACCCGTAATCATCGGGATAAACGATGAGAGAATCAAAACATTTGCAAGCACAGCCTCAAATGATGAGATAATCGCACTTGTAAAGGTTGCCGAAAGCATGAGTATAAGCAGCCACGGCGCTCTCTTTTTGTACAGACCGAAAACGCTTGTTTTCATATACGGTTTGTCAGACGGCAATACGGCTGCCATCTTTTCGATATCCTCGGTAGCCTCTTCCTGAATAACATCAATAGCATCGTCAATTGTTACGATACCGACAAGTCGGTTTTCGTTATCAACAACAGGAAGAGCAAGGAAGTTATAGTTTGAGAACATCTGGGCAACCTGCTCCTGATCGGCAAGAGTAGTTACCGAGATAACATTTTCCTCCATAATCGACTTTACAAGCTCGTCATCTTCGGCAAGCAAAAGGTCTTTTACAGTGGTAATACCGATAAGCTTGTTGTTGGCATCGGTTACATAGCAGGTGTAGATTGTTTCCTTGTCAACACCTGTTCTTCTGATTCTTTTAATAGCCATTTCAGCCGTCATATCGGGACGAAGCACAATAAACTCGGTTGTCATAATCGAGCCTGCGCTGTCCTCGGGATATTTTAAAAGCTCGTTAATCTGCTTTCTCATATCCTTGTCGGCCTGTCTTAAAATACGCTTTACAACATTGGCAGGCATTTCCTCAATAAGGTCAACGGCGTCATCGACAAATAACTCATCGACAACCTCTTTCAGTTCGCTGTCGCTGAAGCCGTGGATAAGGAATTCCTGAGTTTCGTCATCCATTTCGACAAAGGTTTCCGCCGCAAGCTCCTTTGGCAGAATACGAAACAGAATCGGCATTTTTTCATCCTGTAGATTTTCAAAAACCGCCGCAATGTCAAACGGTTTCATCGTAATCAAAATGTCACGCAAAGTGCTGAACTTTTTGTCATCAAGCAACACTTTGATAGTTTCGGTAAGGGTTACGTTAACCTGTTCCATCATCTTTTCCTCCTTTTTAATTCAATTGGAAGTAAAGACGGTGTCACCCTGAGTATTAAATTAAATCAATTCAAATTAAAATAAAAATACAAAGCAAAATCAATAAAACAAAATGAACGCACAAGCGCACATTCTGTTGCAACTTCGCCCGGGTACAGCGCCTTTATTACCGTCTGCGTCCATTAAGTTTTCACCTCATTCGCATTTAAATTCGGGCAAAAGCCCGTACATATTTATTTTATTCTTTTTTATGTCTGATGTCAACGGATTTATCCGCTAAAAATCCACTTTGCAAATTCTCAAGGTAAACGCAACCATACTTGCATTTAGTCTGAGAATTTACCTTTTTAGAATTTCAAGGAAAACTATTAAGTTAGTTAGCACATCATAGTCACAATAAAAATTTGTCGCTCTTATGATGCCAACCACATATCAACACAAGCCTGAATACCACAACGCCAATTATTTTCATCAACTGCTTTTTCACATAATTTCAAAGCACAATCGAGAAAATGACGAATATCAGTCGGTGTAGGTTGAGTTTTATAACTGTAGGAATTCTCCACAAGTTTCATAAACTGATCTAATTCAAGCGGTATTATCTTAGATTTTCCACCATAAAGAGCAATTGACAGATGGTTTAGTCCGTAGAAATGAGCCAATGTTGCTGCATTAATTGTCGGTGCAATAAATAAGCAATAAGTATCTTTACCTGATTTTTTCTTTAACTGACCATAATGACGTGCGACGGGTTCTCCTTCGGCTTCATACTGGCGCTGTCCAGACTGTAAAGTAACTTCTACAGCCAAAGAAAAATCCTCATAATCACACTCAATATCCGGCATATTTCCAGATGCAGTAGATAAAGGCTGACCAATATCATCAAATTTGAAGTTGCCTTTGATATTACCGCCATCAAGCATAGTCATTGCTCGCCAAGTATTATATTCAAACATAAGCGGAGCATCATAATATTCATCCGAAACGATTTCGTTAAATGTATCAATGATTTCTGAATATAGCGCATATGACTTGATTTCAGCGACTTGCTCGTGAATGACATTTTCTTTGTGTTGAGCTACAATGTTATCTCGCAAATCTTTTAATGCTTCAATATCGTAGTTCGCTAAATCACGTCTTGTCAACTCACTCATACGAAGAATAACATCTATAATGTTTTCAACATTATCTGTATATAGTTCGGGAGTGGTAGCATCAAATAAATGTGCTTTATAACTATCCTCATCATCCACAAAAACAGGGTTACGATTGACATTAGCAAGGATAAATTCAACATCTCGTTTTTTGTCATCGAAAATAGAAATTGTTCTACTTTTGTGTGCAATGGATACAAGTCCGGTAAATCTCAAATATCTAAAACAAGCATCAGCATAATCACGCATATTGCCTTTTTGAGTTTTCACAAAGGTATTTATGCTGGCATCTCTTGTTTCTCTCGTTCTTGTTCTACCTTCGGCAATTCTGTCATTATGAATTTCTAAAACGGCATTTGCCCATACATCATTTACAAATCGTTTGTACTGTCCACGATGTAACTCTTTATCTTTTCTGAAATTCAAGATTTTATCTTTAACTTCTTCGTACTTGTGATAGTCTGTGATTTGAACAGCAAAGATTTTCAACTCGTCAAAGGTTAAATATTCAAGATCATAGATCAATCGCAATACTTCCAAATATGGACGCACAAAAAATGTACCGCTTATTTTGGCGTTCTCTGTGTGATAAGGTGAAGGCAACTGAAATTTGAGCAATTGGCGCAGAAAAATCTCTTGTGGTCTTTTACCCGAAATTAAAGCACGACCAGCATCAGTTAGTGCAATATTCGGTTTCAAGTCAATAAAACCTAATGCTTTCGGAGCACGATTTATTCTGTCACGTGCACTAAATGCCTTATCAGATGGAGAGCCTGTTCCCTCAAAAAAGCTACTTTCCGCAAGCTCATCAATGAATTGTTCTTGCGTAATTCTATTCCACGGTTTTCCTTCGAATTTATCACAAAGCAATCCAATTTCAGGAATCATCTTTGCCGGAGTTCGTGGTGAAGTTGTAAAAAACAAAACTTTATTATCTAGTCTTGCCACACTTATCACCTCAATAATTTTTTACTACAATATGCATTTTATCGTTCTTAAAACGATTTTTAATGTTTACCGCATAGTTTTTATAATATTCATCAAAAATGAACTCACCATATAATTCTTCGGTGAGAGGAGTTTTTCCAATAATCATCAACGCTCTACAAGGAAGATTTCTAAAATCAGCCGCTAAACGTCTATGCTCCGCTTCATCAAAGCCATTCATCATATCAATGTTTCCGTAGTCATTGAAAACACAATCATACGGAGGATCTAAAAAGATAAAATCATCTTCTTGTGCCATATCAAAAATACGACTATAATCAAGATTAAATAATTTTGCACCTTGCAAAAGCTCGCTATGTTGTTGTGTTACAAGTCGAGTGTTAAGATTAGGGTATCTGCCGAAAGGAACATTGTAATCACCATTATTGTTGTATCTAATCATTCCTGAATAGGCGGTTTTATTGATGAAAAAATACAGAACCCCATCTAAATATGTATCATCTGGATGATTAAATAGTTCTCTCATACGATAATAAAGTTCCTCATTTGCATTAGGAACTCTCTCATCAGGTGTCAAGGCTTTCAATCTCTTATATTCTGCCTGATTAAGTTCATACACACGCTGAATTTCATCCAACTGCTGACGCATAAGCGGATATTGATCTCGCAACTGAGAATAAAAGGTCATCAATCGCTCATTTGCATCGTTGATAATAGCATTTTCAGGTTCAAGATGGAAATAAACTGCACCACCGCCAAAAAAAGGTTCAATATATCTGTTAAAGTCATCCGGTATGTATTGAAGAAAACGGGGGATTTCACGAGATTTTCCGCCACGATATTTTAAAACTGGATTCATAGGTTCAACCTCGCTTTCAACTAAACATAATTATACAAATGTATTGTACCATACAACTAAAGATTTTTCAATGTATTTTCTGTGAACTTTGATTTTACCTATAGACTTTTATATTTTACATTATTCTCTGTAACGGCTTGGTAATTCGGTATAATATTTCTTGCTTTTTGAAGTGTATCAATGTATAATGAATATGCATGATTTAAAATAAAATTTCAAAGATTGGAGATTAACCGTTATGACAGATATGGTTAAAAAATATGTTCCCTATGCGGTAATAATTTTGCTTGTTTATATGCTGTTGCCGCTTGTGTTTATTCCAGGCGCAATGCAGAAGTTTTCACCCGTTGCATATGACTTTGTGTTCCCGATTACAGCAATCGGCTGTTCTGCACACTACTGCTCAAAACACGGACTTGACTTTCTCTTTGCACTCATTGCGCCGATTATTTATCTTCCGAGTATGCTCATCTACAACGGCGGATTTTCTTCAAGCACACTTTCAACAAACCTTATTCTCCTCGTAGTTTATCTTGTTGCCGGAATTTTCGGACTTTTCCTCGGCGACCTTGCTTTCGGTGACAAGCGCCGTCAGAAAGAAAAGGCAGAACAGGAAGAAGCAGAGGAAATGCTTCTTGAGGCAAAGCGCCGTGAAAAGGAAGAGCTTGAGAACATGACTTCATCAAGCAAAAAGTCCGAAAGAAAAGCACCTTACAGACAGGAACGCAAGCCTGCACGCAGACCGTCGCCTGCACCGCAGAAAATCGAAACAGCAGATGACGATGATTTTGATTATGACAAGTACCTTTCCGGTATTGACAGAAAGCAAGATCCGAACGAAAGCGAAATTGACGATATCTTAAACGAATACGGACACTAACGGCGAGCCGCCGTTCCCAGTTCGTGCAGATAGTATTTATAAGGGCGAAAATAAAATGCCCGGGCAGAACTCTATAACTAAAAATGTAAAATTAAAGTCGGGAAGACAATTTGCGAAATGCAAAGCATTGTCTTCCCGACTGTTTTTGTTTAATCAGCAGGGGTGTTCATCGGACACCCGTTTTGATTAAATTTTATGTTTAAATAAGATTATGTGATGTTATGGAAGTTGTGTATGATTTTGTAGGGAAGAACCGTATTCTCTCGCACGGCGAGCCGCCGTTCCCGATTCGTGTAGATAGTTTGTAATATAAAAAACATATCATGCCCGAGCGTAGCATTGCAATTTTTCGCACAATCCCGTAGGGGCGTTCATTGGACGCCCGCCAAGTAATGACAGAAAATTTATGATGAAAATAAACTGTATAAATGAGATACAGAATTGCAGTTACTTTGTAACATTTATATCATTTAAATTACAATATTATTTGTACCATTATTTTTGTTTAAATCAACCCAACGATATACTTCTGAATCAAGGTTGCGTCAACAACACTGATTTCGCCGTCATGGTTTACATCGCTGTTAAAAAGCTGAGTCTTGCCGAATTTTACAATACCTACAACATATTTCTGAACAGATGTTGCATCTCCAACCGTAATGTTTCCGTCTGGATATGCATCACCGCAAGTCAGGCAGTTCAATTTGCCACCAATCGTTGTTTTACACTCTGCGCCGTTTTTAAGTCTGCAATATTTATAAGCCATAAGGCCCGTATCCTCGCCAAGCTGTCTTGAAATATAAAACTCCGCATAGCCGTTCTTATCGGGGACAAAAGATGTTACCGCACCTCCGCTGACAAAATATGCGCCCGAGGTTGCATAGCAAGGTTTGCCGCTGCTGTCTGTACCGAAATCCTCATATGTAAAGTCAAAATTCTTGTATGTGCCATCGCTGAGTTTTCCGGTCATTGTGCCATCATCATTAAAGACATCAGGAAAATAGTCGGAGAGTTTAATCCTTATCTTAACATATTCTCCGCCTGTTGAATCATAATTGAATTTCATACCCGTATTACCAAAATAACGATTATCCGCTGTTATCATATGGCGAGTAAATTCCTGATTTTTCGGGAGATTTACAAACTTCGGTGCATCAATACAGTCCTTAAACATCACGCTGTACTTTTGATAATCCATTGATATGAACATTGCCCCGAAATTCTTTGCCGTATTTTCGGTATATCCCGTTGTTGTAACAAAAAGCTGATTGTTTGAGATTTTCTGCGTTGTACCTGTAACTTCAAAGTCCTTGCGATCTTCATACTCGCTTACCGCACCTGTCATAAGAACCGAACCGACGGTAAGCACACCGCACATTGCGATTGCAGTTAATTTTTTGATTATATTTTTCATTGTTTTTCCTCTTTCTATCAGTATGGGCGCTCATTGGACGCCCGATTTGATTGAATTTTATGTTTTCGCAAAATCAGTTGATGTTATGGAAGTTGTGTGTAATTGGCGACATATATATAATCTGTCTTATCAAAAAGATTGTACCATTACTTCGTCAGTTTGCTTTTATATGTAATTTTTATTTAACTCAACCCTACGATATACTTCTGAATCAAGGTTGCGTCAACTACACTGATTTCACCGTCATCGTTTACATCGCTGTTAAAAAGCTGAAGCTTGTCAAAGTCCTCAATACCTGCAACATATTTTTGAACAAGAGTTGCATCAGTAACAGAAATGTATCCGTTTAAATCCGTATCACCGCAAGTTAAACCGACCAGAGTATCTCCGATTATTCCGTAATCGCAATGAGCTCCGTCTTTAAGTCTGCAATAGCGGTATGACATTACTTTTGTATCTACACCAAGCTGTCTTAAAACATATATTTCAGCATAGCCGTCCTTATCGGGAGCAAAGGATGTTACCGCACCTCCGCTTGTCGCATATGCGCCGGATTCCGCATAGCAATTAACACCAATGCTGTCAGTTCCGAAATCCTCGTATGTAAAATCAAAATCCTTGTAAGAACCGTCGCTAAGCTCAGAAGTCATTGTTCCGTTTTCATTGAACAGACGGGAAAAATCGGAAAGCTTGATTTTCACCTTGACATATTCACCGCCTGTTTTGTCAAACTGATAGAATGTCTGAACATTACCGAAATAACTGTGCCCCTGCGTCATCATATATTTTACAAATTTTTCGCCCTTTGGAAGATTTAAAAATTTCGGTGCATTGATACAATCCTTAAACCATATATCGTAATCCTTTTCTTCGGTTGTTTGGAACTTTGCACCGAAATTTTTATCGGTATTTTCGGTATATCCCGTTGTTGTAACAAAAAGCTGATTGTTTGAGATTTTCTGCGTTGTACCTGTAACTTCAAAGTCCTTGCGATCTTCATACTCGCTTACCGCACCTGTCATAAGAACCGAACCGACGGTAAGCACACCGCACATTGCGATTGCAGATATTTTTTTAATTATATTTTTCATTGTTTATCCTCCGTTTTTATTGTTTATCTGTCCGAACCGACAACATATTTCTGCAAAACAGTTGCATCTTCACCGCTTGTGTTATTGAACCCATATTTGTAATGCTTGCCTGTGGATGAAGCGAGCAAATCTATAACAGTCCAATAATAATACTTTTGATTTTTCGGAAGATTCAACTTCATATTATACCTCTCAATTGTTAATACTTGTCTAAGTTTATCAATCTATTTTTCTTATGTCAATAATTTTAAAATAAATTCGGCATTTACGGCAATATATGCGTATTTTTCAAATATTAACTATTATAAATGACAGACAAAATACTCGGTCATTTCTGTTTTAAACAATTAGTCTTTAAACAAAAAACAGACTGCACCGTGATGCAGTCTGCTGTAAATTATGACGCACGCTCACATATTACATAGTAACGGTCAAAACCGCCGTTGCCGTCACTTATGCAGGTAAACATCGTGAGCAAATCTCTGTCCTTCTGCAAATAGCAGTCGCCTGATTCGTTCGGCTTATTGACTTTGGTTTCAACAACCTTGTAATTGAGTGTATCCCAATAATTTGTTATTGAAACCCTGTCACCGATTTTGAGGTTGCGGAGGTTGTCAAAGAATATTCGACCGATGTACCCCGTGTGACCTGCAAGGACTGCGTTTGTATTCTTACCGCCGATCGGCAATGAGGTTGCACTCATATGTGCCGCACCGTAGCTCATATTTGAGCTGTTCGCACCGAGGTAAATCGGCAGACGCATATTTATTGTTTCGGCGGTAACATAACCGTAAATGCCGTCCGTTATGCCGTAATCTTCAAGATTGACAGCAGCCTGTGAATAGGTATCGTTGCGGAGCATTTCATACTGGTTTGTTTCAAGTTTTTTGTTGTAGGCAACGCTGTCATTGAAAAGTCTGTCGAGGTCAGCCTTGAAAACAACGGGCTGTTTGGAGGTACGCTTGCCTTCCCTGTCAATTTTGTAACCATCTTCGTCAACCTTGCCGTCCTTGACCGCCTGTTCAAAAGAGCCGTCCTCAACTTCTTCAACACGGGTGTCAAAGCCGTCAGCCTCACCGTTTGAAATCTGTGTTCCGATAAAATTTGATATAGGGGGGAATGCGACAAGACCTATTCCGACAACGAGCATTGCTATTGCCACACCCGTAAGTATTTTTTTAATCATCGGAATCACCGCCCGAATCATTCTGATTTTCGTCAGCCGAGTCATCTCTCAGCCGTTTTGCACCGTTTGACTTCTTCTTTTTGCGTTTGAGCAGAAATACAACCACAAACACAACAAGAGCAACAAAGCCGACAATTATGCCGATTGCGACTGCATAAGGGATTTTGTAACCGAGGAAAAATATGTAACCGTTGTCAAACTTTGCAAGTGACTCGCCCGTTTCAATATACTTTGTATCGTCATAATCGACACGCTTGCCACGCACGAGAAGTCTGTGAGTATTAATGCCGTATGGGGTACAGGTGAGGAGCGTTACAAGGTCTTCACCGTCAACAATTCGCAAGGAATTGATTTCCGAGGGAAGAACAACTTCGATTTGATCAACCTCATATTTCAGCGTTCTGTCGAGAATATGAACATAAAATTCATCGCCGACTTTCATATCGGTGAGGTAATCAAAAAATGTTTCGCCCGGATAACCCGAATGGGCAGAAATTACGGAATGTGTGCTTGCACCGCCGACAGGCAGGGAAGTGTTTTGAAGATGCCCTGCACCTTTGGAAAGAATCTCTTCGCTTGTGCCGTGATAAATCGGCAGATAAACATTGATTTTCGGCACATCAATATAGCCGATAAGACCGTTATCATCAATATTGAGAGTTTTCTCATAATTTGCACCGATTTTCTGAAAAGCCTTTTCGTCGAACGGGTCGGTAATTATCATATTATTTGAAAGGCTGTTATTGTACTTAGCAGCCTCTTCAAACATTTTTTGAGTTTTCTCACTCGGCATCTGAGCAACCCTGTTGGTGTACTCCTTAACCCTGCTTCGACTGACATAGTTATTAATTGCGGAGCTGACAAGCGGATAGCTCATTATGCCGATTCCTGCAACGAATATTAAAACTATTAGTAAAATTGACAGCTTTCGTTTCATAAAATTTTCCTTTTCTGCGTGTTTTTGTTCCGTTGTTATTATACTATATTTTACTATTTATCGCAACTGCGTGCCGCAGTCCCAGTTCCTGAAGATAGTTTGTAATGTCAAAAAACATATTATACCCGAGCGAAAGGTTTAGTTAAATGTAAAATTGAAAATTGAAAATGGAAAATTAATGTCGGGAAGACAGTTTGTAATGTAAAAAACATATTATGCCCGACTGTAAAAATGTAATGGTTCTCCCCTACAGACAATACACAATTTTCATCACATCAAAACATATTATATAAACATAAATATTCATCCGCCTCTACGGCTCTTCTGTAAATAGAACGGGGATGCGTTGCCGCATCCCCTGAAAATTACATATATCATATCACAGATTTTAAGATAAAGATATTCGATTAATTATTTAGCTGCTTTCTTTCTCTTAAGAACAAAGAGAAGAACGCCTGCACAAGCGATAAGTGCTGCACCGCCAACATAGAACATCATTGTACCCATACCACCTGTCTTAGGAACAGTTACAGGGTAGTTAGCAACAGCAACATTGTCACCGTCTGCAATGTTACCTACAAATGTATACTTCTTGCTCTTGTCAATGCTTACTGTAAATACTGAGCTGTTGAGGTTGTAGCCTGTAGGAGCTGCTGTCTCTTTTGCATAGTATGTCTGTGTAGCATCAAACTTGAATGTTGTTGTTGTGCCTTCGAGAACAAATGTAGCCTCACCGGTAGCGTCTGTCTTAGCAACTACTTTCTTGCCGTCAACTGTAAGAGGTGTTTTAGCTTCTGCGTCTGTGAATATCTGGAATTCAGCGTCAGCAAGCTTCTGAGTTGTGTCATTGCCGTTAACCTTAACAACCTTCATGCCGTATGTAAATACATCAGGTGAAGTTTTACCGGGTTCAAAGTTTGTATCAGAATCGTTGCCGTAAACAAGACCGTCTGTGTTGCGGATAGCTGTGTTGAGCTTAGCCTTTTCGTTTAAATCAGCTGTGTATGTTACAACAACTGTTTTGGCATCATAGAAATCCTTTGATTCAAGTGTAGCAGATTTGAATACAACTGCGAATGTAGCAGTTGCCTCACCGTTCTTGCCTGTGTAAGTATAGTTCTTTTCAATAGAGTAATCTGTACCCAAAGTAAGAGCATCAACTGCGCCGTCGTACTTAACTACAACTGAATTCTCGTTGAATGTAAGACCTTCATCCATTGTATCAACGATTGCATACGTTTTTAGCTGGTTGTCGATTGAACCTGCTGTTGAAGCTGTAAGTGTGTAGGTTACAGTCTTATTGTTGTCGCCTACATATGTCTTGTCAGCTTTCTTGTCAACTGATACTGAGCTTGTTGAAACCTTTTCAGCAAGGTTGTACGCTGTCTGGTCAACAGAAACATACTCTTTGCCGTTGAAGTAAGGAAGTGCTGCGAGTGAGCTCTGAACACCAGTTACCTTAGCGGGCTTAGAAGTACAATATACATAGTAAAGACCTGGGTCTGTTACTGTTGCAGTAGCCTCTGTAACTGTTGAAGAAAAGCTGATTGTTGTAGCAGCTGTACCGAATGCAGCTTTGTCTGTCTTGTAGAGGTTATCACAAGCCGTGATGATTTGCTGTGACTTTGCATCTGAGTATGTGCCCTTTACAGCATCCTCAAGTGCTGTGTTGTTGATAGTACTTGTGTACTCACCTGTTGTAAGGTTGAGGTCTGCAATCTTGAAGAAGCTGAATGTGTAATTACCGACTTTGTCAGTGTCAGTTGCATCAACTGCAAGTTTGTACTTAGCTGAATAGCCCTCTGCTGCACTTGCTGAGAATGGAATCATGAGAGCGATCATCATTACTGCAAGAACAGCTGCAAAGATTTTCTTTGTAGTTTTCATTTTTACTTTCTCCTTTGTGTTTGATTTAATATATGTAATTATATTCTAACCGAATGGTTAAACGGGTTGGGGTGGCTGCATGGCAGACACCGGCTAACAACGGTGTCCGTAGCAGTCAAAGAGGTTTTCTATGAAAGAAACATATGATTAAAAAATCACCTGTTCTAACAAGTTAAATCATATTGGGTTACTTTCTGCGTCTTGCTCTGCGTTTTTTACGAACTTTTCCGTAATAGATTGCGTAGCCCGTGAACATTGTCACCGCAAGACCTGCAACCGACAAACCGAGAACAACATAGCCGTTCATACCTTCACCGCTCGCCTGTGGCATTGTAATTGCACCGTCAACATAATTATATGTAACATTGTACTTACCCTCAACAGGAAGTGTGAAGTAGGAAAGTGTGTAGTTCGGGGTGTAACCCTCTGACGGTTTGTACTCAAACAGACAGTATGTTTGATATTTTGAAGTACCTGTTATATAATTGTCGGAACTTTCGTTCCATACAACTTTACCGTTTGTTTTTGTAAACTCGCCCTGACCGTCCTTGAAGATTGTCAGATTGTCAAACACAGCCTGACCGTTGCTGTCTGTCGTTTTAGAAACCATATGAGTTTTCATTGTGGCATCATTAATGATTGTATTGATATCATCTGCAGTAAAGATACCCTCACGAGATACCTTCATCACCGCAAATTCCGTATCACTTACATTACCGCCTGTCTGATTCTTCTTGTTTACTGTTGCTCTTCCGTGTGTGGTTTCATTTTCAAACACGGCTTTGTCAACAGAAGGAGAATTGTTGAAGTAAGTTGCAAGCTGAGCATCGGTTTTGCCTTCAATATCTGAGCTCTTAACCTTAATATACTTAGGCGGCGTTACTTCACCGCTTTCAAGCAATTCAATCTCGGCAAGCCAGGTGTTTGTATCCATTTTATAATCGAATGCATTTTCACCCTCGGCAAGAGCCTCGGTAATCTTAAATCTGTAAACACCCGCAGTGACTAATTTGAGGTTTTTGAATTCAACCTTACCGTTTTTGTCAGGTGTTTTCAAATTCGTGGAAACTGTTGCTGCGCTGTTTGTCTTGATAAAAGTCTTGCCGTCGGTATCAAGTTTTGTTGTATCCATTGATCCAAGACCTGTCAATGTATAACCGAACTTGCTGCCGCTGTAAGCCTGACCGTCAAGAGTCTTATTTACCGAAATGGCAATGTTTGTAGGATTAACCTTATTGATAAATTTAAGCGCATTTCCTGCTTCGGCGAGAGTATCAACAAATGTACCCTTGTCGAAGGGCTGATCGCCTACTTTGAAGGGAACATAACCTATAACATTTTTCTCTGTAATCTTATAGGTTGCACCTACAGGAATATTGAGAAGCTTAATGCTTTCGCCCTTTTTGATTGTGAACGAACCGTCCAAGGGTGTACGGTAAGCTGTGCTTGAATAATCACTTGCGCCCTTCTCTTTGAGCTGATACTCAAGAGGATAGGTCTTGTAGTCATAGGTTGAACCGCTGCCGTCAAAGTCGAGAGCAATTGCAAATGTAAACTGCTGACTTGTGTCGTAGTCGGTTTTACCGTCTTCATCAACAACATTCTTTGAAATTTCAAGAGGTGCTGTCACTATCTTGTTGGTATAGTCGAGCTGGAGCTGTGCATAAGCCTTTTTATCAGTGGGATCTACAAGATTGAATGCCGAGTTCGTAGTTGAACCGCTGCTGATTGTTGAACCGACTCTGTTGTTAACAAGCTCCCAGTTCGTTGTGTATTTAAGCTTACTGCTGTCTGTTGACTCGTTAACCTTCATCTCATTGCCGGTCTTGAATGAGTTGTCAAAGTCAGCTATATAATTATCTTTAAGTGTGAAACCGCTGTTTGAAAGAGTTTCATTGCTTGTGCTTCCGTCTGATTTCGTAAGCTTGTAGCCTTTACCGGAGGTATCGTTGCCGTTCTCTTTGATTGTATAATCAAAAGTTTCATTAGCTTTGAGGTCATCTGAAATTTCAGAAACAACATCGCCTGTATCAAGTGCCTTTGTAACCTTGAGGTCATTGTTGGCAGGTGTCATTGTGAAGTTTACTGAGAAGTTAGACTCAGCCTCACCACGCTCCATATAGAATACTACCATATGGTATGTCTTGTTAGGATCAAGCTGAACACCATTGTTGATTGTCTTTGTAACGGTGCCAAGGTTTGTATGATGTAACACAGCGTCTCCGGTATACGGAGTGCCGTCACCATTCCACATTTTACCGTAAAGATCTGAAAGCTTAAGGTTTGCTTTAAGCGTGCCGCCGGTACCTATATTCTTCCACTTACAGAAGTTAACTTCTGTATTTTCGCCAAGTCGATCCTTTTTGAATTTGTAAAAACCGTCTGATGTTTCATAAGGGTCTACAAAATATCCATCTACATTATATTTAGCAACACTTGGATCCTGCCAAACATTCAAACAGAAGCTAGCATAATCACCTGTCTTAACCCAAAACTCATCCTTCGGAACTGTAGCTTTTGTCGACGATGATGAAGATGAGTAGTCGGCAAATACATCGTTAGCTGTTGCTTGCATTGTATTAAAGTTAATTGAACCTTTTGCCTCTTTATGGTCACCGCCGAGGTCGAGAGCAAGCTCTGCGTTAGCACCTGTTGGATCTTCACCGATATAAACCCAAAGGTCATCGTCACCGCTGAAGTTAAAGGTTGCAGGTTTGTCGTCTGCAAGTAAACCTTTCTTCGGAACTCTGAAGTCTATATCAAGTCTGACACCAAAGCCATAGTTAAGGTTACAGTTAGTACCCTTGCCCGTTGATGTATTCTGAGTATTGTTGAATGGGAAAACACCATAACCGTTTTCTGTACCGCCGAATTTTCCCAAATCATCGTGTACACCATATGTTTCGCCCGCACCGTAGTTAATTTTTTTAGGTGTAAGGCCGTCCCATGTAAAGTAGATGTTATCGGTTGCATTTTTTGAAGTGAATTCATAAGTAGTAACACCATCACCGTCAGTAGTTGCACGGAACGGGAAAGATGACTTATAAACATTGGCAACTCTTTTATCATTATATGTAGCGGTTGAAAGTGCCTCAGCATCAAAGTAAGGAGCCTTGACACCATTTGCAACCTGAAGATTGCCCTTACTGTCAAGCCTGTTGTACATAAGACCCTGTAAGGACTGGTTATAATTACCGTCGCCCCATGCCATACCGTTGGCGTTGTTTACTGCATAGTAATAGTTATCATTATAATCGTTGATGTTTGTAAGTCCTCCTGCGTGGGTCTTAAATGTTTCGTAGTGTTCTCCACCCTTATACATATTACCGAAGTAGAGAGGATACTTCCAGTCCGATTTATGTGGTAAAGCAATCTTGCTTATGTAGTTGTTGAAGTTATCAAACTGATACCAATAGTCATACATATTGTCGTTACCCTGACACTGAAGATACCCGTTCGCCTGCTCCATATCCGACCAGTAGTCAAAGTATGTTGCGTCAACGCCTACGATGTTAGGATTATCTTTGAATGAATTTTCAACGACAGCACCATAGTTTACATTGTCTATTTCCGAGAATTTTGTCCAGCCTTCGCCTCTGGCTGTCTTAACATATGTAGCCGTGTTATCGTTGTAGCCCGAACCATCATATTCCGAATCTGTCGGATATGATGTTGCAGAAGATGCACCGTTGAGGTTATGTTCGTTCGGATGGAATCTTAAAAGCGCACCCGCCGGAATTTCACCTTTGAACACCACAGAACCGCTTACCTTGGTGTCTTCGGTGTCTTTTGTAAGCTCAACTGTTCCTTCATAGGCATCGTTGTAGTCAAAAGTTGCATAAACCTTTGTAAGCGACTTCCAGTCATCGTTTGAAACATAAACTGTTTTATATGTTGCTTTCGACTGTTTGTCGGGAGCTTGAACAGAAAGGTATTTACTTTCTTTGAACGAGCCGTCGGTAGAAAGATAAAATTCTGTGTCGCCCGTAGCACCAGAAATGTCGATGGTCTTGATGAACGGGTTAGTCCACTGACTTGTTGAGGCATCATAAAGAGCATTATCGGCACTGTATGAGTCGTTAATACCGAGGTCGCTTGTTTGTGTTTCGCCCTTGTTGCTGAAGATTACATTTTTATGGGATGACTTAACATCTACATAGTAGTAATCGCTGCCTGAAGATGTCTTTGTCATTGCAACACCCGGCCACTCTGCGTTGGAGTCAGTATCGTTTACCCAAGAATATGCATAAGCCTCATTATAGGTATTATTGCTGTTCTTAAGATAGATACGGCGGGAATCTTTTGCAACAGTCTTTTCGGGAAGAGTAAAATTAACCCCGGAAGAAAGCTCAATTTTTGTTGCACCGGATGGTGCAGTGGCTTCAAAAACTCCCGACGAAGGATCTTTGCTTACCTTTTCTGTTTTAAGAACCGTGCCGTTATCCTGAGCAAAACGACATGTAACAGAAGAAAAACCATTCCATTCCTTATTCTTGTTCAGGTTAATGTAAATCTTCTGATCCAAAGATGTTGCCGCAAACACATTAAGCGACATACCCGACACGGCACATATCGAAAGCATGAGGGTAAGTGCAAGCACAAGAGAAAAGCTTTTCTTTGCGGTTATGCAAAGCTTTTTACCTAATTTCATAATTTTTTCTTCTCCTTCATTGCCGATTACTTTGTTTTGGCAGTCAAAGTACAATTAAACAGAACTGCATAGGACAGTCCAATATATCTGCCAACTAATTATGAAACGCAATTTTTTGAATTTGTTCTTCTTTTTTACTTATATGCGATTATATCATATTTTATTGCATATTTGTAGAGGCAATACAGCCAAACTTTGGGTAATATTTTTGGTTATTTTGCATATCTGCAAGCACGATTTAATATTTTTGACCATAATGTGATTTTATTACTTATTTATCGCCATTTTTTGTGTTTAAGATAAATTATACCCATTGTACAACCTTAACAGGCAATTAAAAAACAATTTCAATACTAAATTTATTGATTTTTAATTCTTTTTTCAAAAATATCAAAAATTTTTATGCAGGTTTACTCCAAGCTGTGCGTGCGGAAATATGTATTATTTTGCGATTGCTGCTTTTAAAATGCCCCAAAACCAGCATTTTACTGAAATTTTCAGATATATTTTTATAATCAGTTTCTATATCCGATAAAATTAATCACCGAACACCTTGAAAATTCGGCACAAATAAAGGGCAGAGTATTGCTCTCTGCCCCTCAAAATGTAATTCACTTAAATCGCAATTATACAAACCGCTTTATGCAAACATATTAAAGATCTCTGCCGCAGCACTTCTTGTACTTTTTACCGCTGCCGCACGGACAGGGATCGTTTCTGCCGATTTTCTTGCCCTTACGGATAGTCTTGTTGACAGAATCCGTACCGTCTGCAGAAGTTTCTGTAGGCTGAGCAACCTGCTCACGGTGAAGCGCCTGCTTTACAGCGTCTGACTGTTCAACAGTTCCTTCATCATCGGCTGCAGACTGTGCCGCTGCGGCAGCCATCTGAGCTGCCCTCTTTGCCGCTGCAATTGCATCCTGTCTTTTCTGAATCTCATAAACACGCTTTGGCATAATGAGCATCATCTTGACAGTATCTTCACGAATGCTTTCAATCATCTCATCAAACATATCGAAGCCTTCAACTCTGTACTCAACAACAGGATCGTGCTGACCGTATGAACGAAGTCTGATACCGCTCTTGAGCTGATCCATATTGTCGATGTGATCCATCCAATGTGTATCAACATTCTTGAGAAGGTAAACACGCTCCATCTCACGGATTGTTTCCTCGGGAAGAAGTTCTTCGTTTTCCTTGTAGATTTCAAGAGCATCGTCAACGAGCATCTTCTGAATCTCTTCGGGTTCCATATTTTCAAGATCTTCAAGGCTGAAATCATACTTTGATTCATCTCTTATAAGCCAGCCTGCATAGTAATCCTTGAGGCTTTGGAAGTTCCAATGTTCTGCCGGACCTTCGGGGAGATACTGCTTGATTGAAGTTGCGATTGTATCCTCAACCATTTTGAGGATTGTTTCGTGGAGATCCTCACCGTTAAGAACCTGATCACGCTGACCGTAGATGATTTCACGCTGTTTGTTCATAACATCATCGTACTGGAGGACATCCTTACGAATGCCGAAGTTACGAAGCTCAACCTTTTCCTGTGAGCCCTCGATAATACTTGTGAGCATTTTATTCTCAATAGGCATATCTTCGGCAACATTCATACGCTCCATCATCATTTTCATTCTGTCACCGCCGAACAGACGCATAAGGTCATCCTCGGTTGAAAGGAAGAAACGGCTGACACCCGGATCGCCCTGACGGCCTGCACGGCCACGGAGCTGGTTATCAATACGGCGTGACTCGTGTCTTTCCGTACCCATAATGTAAAGACCTCCGGCCTCTCTTACCTTTTCAGCCTCGCCCTTAATTTCTTCCTTATACTTGTCATTCAGTTCTCTGAATGTATTTCTTGCATTGATGATTTCTTCATCATCGGTTTCCGCATAACCTGTAGCTTCTTCAATAAGCTCCTCTGTAAAGCCCTGCTTACGCATTGCGGCTTTTGCCATATACTCTGCGTTACCGCCGAGGATGATATCGGTACCACGACCTGCCATGTTGGTTGCGATTGTTACCGCACCGAGTTTACCTGCCTGAGCAACAATTTCAGCCTCTTTTTCATGCTGTTTTGCATTGAGGACATTGTGCTTAATGCCTCTCTTTTTGAGCATTTTTGAAAGAAGCTCCGACTTCTCAATTGAAATTGTACCGACAAGGACAGGCTGTCCCTTTTCGTGAGCCTCAACAATTGCATCAATAACAGCGTGGAACTTGCCGTTTTCTGTCTTATAAACCGAATCGGGAAGGTCTTTTCTTAAAACAGGCTTGTTTGTAGGAATTTCAACAACATCAAGCTTGTAGATTTCCTGGAATTCTTCCGACTCTGTCTGAGCAGTACCTGTCATACCCGAAAGTTTTTTGTAAAGACGGAAGTAGTTCTGGAATGTGATTGTAGCAAGAGTCTTGCTTTCGCTCTGAACCTTTACGCCCTCTTTAGCCTCAATAGCCTGATGAAGACCTTCGTTAAAACGACGGCCGTACATAAGACGACCTGTAAATTCGTCAACGATGATAACTTCGCCGTCCTTGACAACATAGTCAACATCAAGCTTCATAACGCCGTTGGCCTTGATAGCCTGATTTACATGGTGCTGAATTGTAAGGTTATCGGGATCGGTAAGGTTTTCAATACCGAAAAATTCTTCGGCTTTCTTAACACCGCTCTGTGTGAGGGTTGCTGTTTTCTGCTTTTCATCAACAACATAATCAATGTCGTTTTCCTTGTAATATTCCTCCATATCCTCTTTTGCGTCAAGTTCTGCAAAACGCTGAACTTTAAGAGTTTTTGCAAAAGCATCAGCCTTTGCATAAAGGTCTGTTGACTTGTCGCCCTTACCCGAAATAATAAGAGGAGTTCTCGCCTCATCAATGAGGATTGAGTCAACCTCATCGACAATTGCAAATGCGTGTGGGCGCTGAACCTTGTTTTCCTTGTAAACTACCATGTTGTCACGGAGGTAGTCAAAACCGAGTTCGTTGTTTGTTCCGTATGTAATGTCTGCGGCATAAGCCTTTTTTCTGCCCTCGTTATCGAGATCGTGGCAGATAAGACCGACCGAAAGACCGAGGTATCTGTAAAGCTTGCCCATCCACTCTGAGTCACGGCGGGCAAGGTAATCGTTGACTGTTACAATGTGAACCCCTTCGCCTGTAAGAGCGTTAAGGTATGCAGGGAGTGTAGCAACCAAGGTTTTACCTTCACCGGTTTTCATCTCGGCGATTCTGCCCTGGTGAAGAACGATACCGCCGATAATCTGAACGGGGAAGTGCTTCATACCAAGCACTCTCCAGCCTGCCTCACGACAGGTTGCAAATGCTTCGGGGAGAATATCGTCTGTTGTTTCGCCGTTGGCAAGTCTTTCTTTAAGAATTGTTGTCTGGTTCTTGAGTTCACTTTCGCTCATAGCCGCATATTTATCTTCGAGTGCAAGCACCTTGTCACAGATTGGTTGCACACGCTTAACTTCACGCTTGCTGTAGTTGCCGAACATAGCCTTTAAAAAATTCATCAGGGTTCTTCCTTTCAATGTACCGAAAAAATCGGTCAAACTGTATTTTCAATAATTTCAATAATATAATTTTAATTTACTGCACCGCAGACGCTCCAAGGCTTTTTGCAGCCTGAATCATTGCGGCCTCAACCACGGGACCGGCATATTGGAAGCCGAAACCCGAATCCTGTACAACACAGGCAAAGGCGAGAGGGCAGTCCTCATCTTTTGAGTAGCCGACCATCCAGCCGTTAGGGTTCTTATCATCGCCGACTTCACCCGTACCTGTTTTGGCACAGACTGTAAGTCCGCCGAAAAGGTTGTCACCGTAGTAATCCGAAACGGTGTATCTCATAACATCATCAAGCTTTGTCGCCGTATCGGATGAAAAAAGCTCCTGTCCGCTGCTCTTGTAGTTTATGCCGAGTGCGGAGAGTATGGACTCATCTTTGATAAGGGTAGGGTTTGTAACCTTACCGCCGTTTGCGATTGCACCGCAGATAATTGCCATCTGCATCGGGTTTACCTTGTCATTATACTGACCTACGCCCGACCAGCCAAGCTGGTTTTCATTGGCATCGCTGACATCATATGAACCTTTTGCGGTTTTAATTCCGTCAACATCAAAGGAGCTGTTAATGCCGATTTTCTCGGCAGTTTTTGTCATTGTGTCA